>Ga0209913_1000292_pt1 | contig 47253 bp, 41 predicted proteins | sample PersoiDNA2013203_FD_185805 | JGI IMG/M metagenome (GOLD analysis project Ga0209913, IMG submission 185805) | Permafrost soil microbial communities from the Arctic, to analyse light accelerated degradation of dissolved organic matter (DOM) -... | ecosystem: Environmental > Terrestrial > Soil >...
AACACCACCCCGATATGCTGCTGCAACCGATACCTGGGTTGCAGCGGTATCAGCTTCACGCGGTTCTCATACACCGCCGCAATCCTTCCCGGCAGCAGCGCATAACCCACCCCCGAACTGACCATGCTCAGTAGCGTGAAGATGTCATTGACCTGCATCGCCACCTTCGGCTCGAACCCCGCTTGCTTGAATACCCGGTTGCCGTCCTGGTGGGTGGCGAAGCCTTGGGTGAGGGTGATGAACGTGGCATCGCGCACGTCGGCCAGGTCGATTTGCTGCTCGCGGTCGAAGGGCGAATCGGCGGGAGTGGCGAGGAAGATGTCGTCGGAGAACAGCGCAATCTGCGCACAGTCGGGATCGTTGGCGTGTTCGTCGAGGGAGATGAGGATCGCGTCGACTTCCATGTTCTTGAGCTTGTACAGCAGGTCGAAGTTGGAGCCGAGGATCAGGTCGATGTTGAGTTCGCTGCGGCGGATTTTCAGGCCCATGATCAGTTGCGGCACGGTTTTTACCGTCAGCGAATACAGCGAGCCGAGCTTGAAGCGTTCGGCGGAGAACCCGGCGGCTTCGCGGGTCAGACGCACGCTGTCGATCACGTCGGCTATCAGCTTTTGCGCGCGCTCTTCGAGCACGTAGGCGCTTTCCAGCGGGGTGAGGTTGCGGCCTTCGTGCTTGAACAGCGGGCAGCGCAGGGCGCTTTCCAGGGAGTGGATGGCGCGGTGTACGCTGACGTTGCTGGTTTGCAGCTCGGCGGCGGCGCGGGCCAGGTTGCCGGTGCGCATGAACGCCAGGAAGATTTCCAGCTTTTTGAGGGTGAACTCTTCGTCGATCAGCATGGCCGTGGCTCTTGTTCGAATACGGCCGATTGTGCCCGCAAAACCGCGTGGCGTCGCCGGAACGTCATAAGGCCCTTGCACTCTTATGCGCAAGGCGGGACGCTTGTCAGGCAGCGGTTAACGGTTACAGGGGGTCAGTGACAGATGTACCACGGGGAACGATTCAACGCCTGGAGCCATTTGCTCGGTGCAATCGCGGCGTGTGTGGGCGCCGTGTGTATGTTGGTGGTGGCGAGCCTGGATGGCAGCCCCTGGAAGATTGTCAGCGTGGCGATTTATGGCTTTACGCTGATGGTGCTGTACAGCGCGTCGACGGTGTATCACAGCGTGCAGGGGCGGCGAAAAGCGATCATGCAGAAGGTCGATCACTTTTCGATCTACCTGTTGATCGCCGGCAGTTACACGCCGTTTTGCCTGGTGAGTTTAAGAGGCCCGTGGGGCTGGACGCTGTTCGGGATCGTGTGGGGGCTGGCGGTGATCGGCATTTTGCAGGAGATCAAGCCGCGTTCCGAGGCGCGGATTCTGTCGATCGTGATCTACGCGGTGATGGGTTGGATCGTGCTGGTGGCCGTCAAGCCGCTGATTGCGGTACTGGGCACGGCGGGGTTTATCTGGCTGGCGGCTGGCGGCGTGTTGTACACCGTCGGCATCATCTTTTTTGCCCTGGAGGATCGCCTGCGGCATTCCCATGGGATCTGGCATTTGTTTGTGATCGGCGGCAGTTTGCTGCATTTCGTGGCGATCATGCATTACGTGCTCTAACGGGCAACGCGGTCTAAAAAAATGTGGGAGGGGCGGTGCGACGATTCGACTTGCCCCCGATGGCGGTGTGTCAGTTGGCAAATAAGCTGGCTGAACCACCGCCATCGGGGGCAAGCCCCCTCCCACATTGTTCTTCAGTGGGGTTGAGGGCGCTGACTACAGGCGTTGCAGTAGCTCTCGTGCACGCTCACCGAAGATCTGCAGCAGGTTGGCCAGCATGTGCGGCGGCGGTTCGTTGGCGCGGGTCAGGGCGTACAGGGTGATCGGCAGCGGCGGTGTGAGCGTGCGGATGCGGGTGGTCGCCGTCGACGCGCCGAGGGCGGTGAAGGGGTCGATGACGGTCAGGCCGGCGCCGGATTCAACCATCGCGCGGGCCAGGGAGTAGGTCTGCACCGAGAGGCTCACCCGTGGTGGTGGGTCGACCTTTTCCAGGTAGCTGTCGAGCTTTGCCGCCAAGGGATCGGCGCTGGACAGGCCAATCAACGGCGCTCCCGCCAGTTCCGCCAACGGCAGGGGCATGCTGGTTTGCGCCTCGGTCCAATAGCCCTTGGACGCCAACGCGACCAAGGCACCGTTGGCCAGCACTTGGGTGGTGAGCCCCGGGTGGCCGGCGAAGTTGAGGGTCAGCGCCAGGTCGATCTCGCGCATCAACAGCTTCTGCACCAACTCGCGGCTATGGTCGCTGGACAGCTCGCAGGCAATGTCCGGGTAATCGCGCTGCCACTGCAGAATCGCCGGTGGCAGCAACGACAGCGCCAGCGCCGGGATCGCACCGATCCGCACACTTTGCGCAGGCGCACGGCGCAGACTCTTGGCCAGGCGCCTTACGCCCTGCAGGCTTTCGCTGACTTTCTCGACTTCGCGTTCCAACGCCAGGGCTTCCGGCGTGGGCTGCAATTTACCGCGCACGCGCAGAAACAGCGGGAAGCCCAGTTGCAACTCGGCGTGCTGCAACACTTTGCTCACCGCCGGTTGCGAGACGTGCAGCAATTGCGCAGCGGCGCTGATGGAGCCGGTCTGGCGAATGGCCTGGAAGATTTCGATATGACGCAAGCGCATGGCGAGTCCATAACCTTTGTTTATAGGTGGCCCATCTTTATTCATTGTCGCTGGCCTGTCACCTGCCCCTACGCTTGAGCCCTCTTATTCAACGGCGAGGAGCGGGAATGGCCAGGCAGGTTTGTATCATCGGTGGTGGAGTCATCGGCCTGGCGAGCGCCTACGCGCTGGTGCGCGCCGGGCATGACGTGACGCTGATCGACGCGCGCGACACATTGGGCAGCGAAACCAGTTTCGCCAACGGTGGGCAGTTGTCGTATCGCTACGTCGCGCCGTTGGCCGATGCCGGGGTGCCGCTGCAAGCGATTGGATGGCTGCTGCGCGGTGATTCGCCATTGAAGCTGCGCCTGCGCCTCGACCCGCAACAATGGCGCTGGATGGCGGCTTTCCTCGGCGCCTGCCGGGGCTCGGTGAACCAGCGCAATGCCGCCCACCTGCTGCGTTTGGCGTCGCTGAGCCAGGCCACCTTGCAGCAATGGCGCGAGGATGACCGCCTGGACGGTTTCGACTGGCGGCGTAACGGCAAGCTGGTGACGTTTCGCAACGCCGATACCTTCGAGCATGCGCGTCGCAAGGTCACGGACATCCTGCAACAGCAGGTGCTCTCGACTGCCGACTGCGCCCGCCTGGAGCCGGCGCTGGCGAGCGGTGGGTTTGTCGGCGGGATCTACACGCCGAACGAGGAAGTGGCCGATTGTCACGCCTTCTGCCAACGCCTGGCGGCGCGGTTGCAAGCGTCGGGGCGTTGCCGCTTTTTGCTGGGGCGCAAGGTCACCGGGATTCGGCATAGCGCCGGTGCGGTGCAGGCGATCGAGTTGGGTGAGGAGGTGATGCCGGTCGAGCAACTGGTCCTTGCCGCCGGGCATCGCAGCGCTGGGTTGGGGTTGCCGGGATTATCGCTGCCGCTGTATCCGCTCAAGGGCTACAGCCTGAGCGTGCCGATTGGCGCGCAGCACCGGGCGCCGAATGTGAGCATCACCGACTACGACCGCAAGATCGTGTACGCACGGATTGGCGAGCAATTGCGGGTGGCGGCGATGGTCGATATCGTCGGCTTCGACGCCGGCCTTGAGCCCAAGCGCCTCGCGTTGATCAAACGCCAGGCGGTCGAGACACTCCCCCTGGCTGGCGACTATGCGCACGCGGTCGAATGGGCCGGTATGCGTCCCGCCACGCCGACCGGGGTGCCGCTAATCGGCGCCAGCGTCTATCGCAACCTGTGGCTGAACCTGGGCCACGGCGCGCTCGGCTTTACCTTGGCCTGTGGCAGCGGCCAACTGCTGGCCGAACTGATCGGCGAGCACGTTCCATCGATTGATATGCAGGGCCTGGCGCCCCGCGCCGCTTGAATCGTCATCACCCGAGAACCAACGGAGAATAACAATGAAAAAAATCCTGTTGACCGGCTGCACCCTGGGGCTTTTGTTCGGCACACCGGTTCAGGCGACAGAAGCCGCACTGGATGGCACGTTGAGCAAGATCGCCAGCGCCAAGTCCATTACCTTGGGTTATCGCGATGCGTCGGTGCCGTTTTCCTACGTGGGCGACCAGAGCGGCAAGCCCATGGGCTATTCGGTGGACCTGGCCAACAAGATTGTCGAACGCATCCAGCAGAAAACCGGGGTGGCGAACCTCGCGGTGACGTACACCCTGGTGACCTCCCAAACCCGCATCCCGCTGGTGCAGAACGGCACCGTCGACCTGGAGTGCGGCTCTACCGGGGTGACCGCCGAGCGGCAGAAGCAGGTGGCGTTTTCCTACGGGTTCATCTACGTGAAGGGCCAACTGCTGACGGCGAAAGACAGCGGCATCCAAGGCTTCGCCGACCTCAAGGGCAAGAACGTAGTGACGACTGCCGGCACCACCAACGAGCGCTTTCTTAAGCGTTACAACGCCGAGCACAACAGCAACCTGTCGGTGATCAGCGCCAAGGACCACGGCGAAGCCTTCAAGATGCTCGAGACCGGCCGTGCTGCGGCGTTCTATATGGACGATGCGTTGCTCTACGGTGAGCGCGCCAAGGCCAAGGACCCGCATCGCTGGGTGGTGGTGGGTGAGGAACAGTCGCGGGAGATCTACAGCTGGATGGTGCGCAAGGACGATCCGCAGTTTCTCGCGGTGGTCAACGACACCTTGGGCGATCTGTACCGCACCGGCGAGATCGATGGGATTTACCGGCGCTGGTTTGAACAGCCGATCCCACCGAAGGGCCTGAACCTGGAGTTTCCGATGAGTGCCGAGTTGAAGGCGATCTTTGCCACGCCGGTCAGCGACCCGGTGGAATAAACCCTCTCCTCGGGTTGGTCAGAAGTCGCCCCACAGTTGTTGGGCGACTGCCAGCGCGACAACCGGTGCGGTTTCGGTGCGCAACACGCGTGGGCCGAGGCGGGCGGCATGGAAGCCGGCGCCTTGGGCGGTGTCGATTTCAGGGTCGGTCAAGCCGCCCTCGGGACCGATCAGAAAGGCCAGGCTCGACGGCTTGGCATGGCTGATCATCGGCTCGGCGACCGGGTGCAGCACCAGCTTCAGGTCCGCCTCGGTCTGCTTCAGCCAATCGGCCAGTAACAGCGGCGGGTGAATCACCGGCACCGTCGAACGCCCGCATTGCTCACAGGCACTGATCGCCACCTGGCGCCAGTGCTGCAGGCGTTTGTCGGCGCGTTCGTCCTTGAGGCGCACTTCGCAGCGCTCGCTGAAAATCGGCGTGATGGCGTTGACGCCCAGTTCGGTGGCTTTCTGAATCGCCCAATCCATCCGCTCGCCCCGGGACAAGCCCTGGCCGAGGTGAATGTGCAGCGGCGATTCGGTCTGCCCGGCGAATTGCTCGGTCAGTTGCACGCTGACGCGTTTTTTACCGACCTCCAGCAACGTGCCGCGAAACTCCTGGCCGGAACCGTCGAACAGTTGCACGGCATCGCCTTCGCCCATGCGTAGCACGCGGCTGATGTAGTGCGCCTGGGCTTCGGGCAATTCATGCTCGCCGAGGCTCAACGGGGTGTCGGTGAAAAAGCGGGACAGTCTCATTTCTGTTCTCTGGAAAAATACAAAACCTGTGGGCGCCGGGCTTGCCCGCGATGACGGCAGACCTAGCACCCGATCAGTCGAGTGAGCCTAATCAGCCCGGATCGCGAAAGCCTGGGTGAAAGTCCTTCGGCACGGCGACGCTGACGGTGCTGTTGGTGGCGATATCAATCCCTTCACTCGCCACTTCGGCCAGGAAGTCGATCTGTTCCGGCGTAATCACATACGGCGGCAGGAAATACACCACGCTGCCCAACGGCCGCAGCAGCGCACCGCGCTCCAGGGCATGTTCGAACACCTTCAGGCCACGGCGTTCCTGCCACGGATAGGCGGTTTTGGTGGCTTTGTCCTGGACCATCTCGATGGCCAGCACCATGCCGGTCTGGCGCACTTCCGACACGTGGGGGTGGTCCACCAGGTGCGCGGTAGCGGTCGTCATGCGCTGGGCCAGGGCCTTGTTGTTTTCGATGACGTTGTCTTCTTCGAAAATATCCAGGGTCGCCAGGGCCGCCGCGCACGCCAACGGGTTGCCGGTGTAGCTGTGGGAATGCAGGAAGGCGCGCAGGGTGTGGTAGTCGTCGTAGAAGGCGCTGTAGACGTCTTCGGTGGTGACCACCGCCGCCAGCGGCAGGTAGCCGCCGGTGAGCGCTTTGGACAGGCACAGGAAGTCCGGGCGGATGCCGGCCTGTTCGCAGGCGAACATGCTGCCGGTGCGGCCGAAGCCCACGGCGATTTCGTCATGGATCAGGTGTACGCCGTAGCGGTCGCAGGCTTCGCGCAGCAGCTTGAGGTACACCGGGTGGTACATGCGCATGCCGCCGGCGCCCTGGATCAGCGGTTCGACGATCACGGCGGCGACCGTGTCGTGGTTGTCTGCCAGGGTCTGTTCCATGGCCAGGAACATGTTGCGCGAGTGTTCTTCCCAGCTCATGCCCTCGGGGCGCAGGTAGCAATCCGGGCTCGGCACTTTGATGGTGTCGAGCAGCAGCGCCTTGTAGGTTTCGGTGAACAGCGGCACGTCGCCCACCGACATCGCGGCGATGGTTTCGCCGTGGTAGCTGTTGGTCAGGGTGACGAAGCGTTTTTTGTTCGGCAGGCCGCGGTTGAGCCAGTAGTGAAAGCTCATCTTCAACGCGACTTCGATGCACGACGAGCCGTTATCGGCGTAGAAGCACCGGGTCAGGCCTTCAGGCGTCATCGCCACCAGGCGCTCGGACAGTTCGATCACCGGCTGGTGGCTGAAGCCAGCGAGGATCACGTGTTCCAGTTGGTCGACCTGGTCTTTGATGCGCTGGTTGATGCGCGGGTTGGCGTGGCCGAACACGTTGACCCACCAGGAGCTGACGGCGTCGAGGTAGCGCTTGCCTTCGAAGTCTTCCAGCCATACGCCTTCACCCCGCTTGATCGGGATCAGCGGCAGTTGCTGGTGGTCTTTCATCTGGGTGCAGGGATGCCACAGCACCGCGAGGTCGCGTTGCATCCACTGGTTGTTCAAGCCCATCGTCTATCTCCTCGAAGCGGTCCTGCATCTTCGCAGGCGAAACAATCGCGCAAGCCTATGCAATGGAGGCCCGTGTCACAAGCCATTGTGGGGAATTCGCGGTAAACATAGGACGGACTGTCACGTTTCTTGGGAATAGTCTTAATCTCTCGTTAACGTATTGTGCCTAGGCTTATGATCATATTTCTCGATATTTCAAAGCGAAAATTTGCGCTTTAATTCGATAGGTAAATCGTTAGTCTTGAGCACAGTTCTTACGGGATTAAGTACATGCAGCTACGTAACTCACCAGCCCGCTACGGCTGGGTCAGCATGGTGTTGCATTGGGGCGTGGCCCTGGTGGTGTTTGGTCTGTTCGCCCTGGGCTTGTGGATGGTCGGTCTCGACTACTACAGCACGTGGCGCAAAGACGCGCCGGACCTGCACAAAAGCATCGGCATCACGCTGTTCGCGGTGATGCTGGTGCGTATTGTCTGGCGCCTGATCAGCCCGCCGCCGCCGGCGCTGGCCAGCTACAGCCGCCTGACGCGGATCGGTGCTGCATTTGGCCATGCGTTCCTTTATGTCGGCTTGTTTGCCGTGATGATTGCCGGTTACCTGATTTCCACCGCAGACGGTGTGGGTATCCCGGTGTTTGGCCTGTTTGAGATTCCTGCTTTGGTTTCCGGCTTGCCGGACCAGGCAGACACCGCTGGCGTGGTGCATCTGTACCTCGCCTGGGTGCTGGTGGTCTTCGCCGGCTTGCATGGCGTAGCCGCGTTGAAGCACCACTTTATCGATCGTGATGCGACCCTCACGCGAATGCTGGGGCGCAAAGCCTGATGTTCAACCTCGACTCACAAGGAATAGAAAGCATGTTGAAAAAGACTCTCGCCGCTCTGGCAATCGGTTCTGCTCTGCTGTCGGCAGGTCAGGTGATGGCCGCTGACTATGTTGTCGACAAAGAAGGCCAGCACGCCTTCGTCGATTTCAAGATCAGCCACTTGGGCTACAGCTTCATCACCGGTACGTTCAAGGACCTGGACGGCAAGTTCAGCTTCGATGCCGCCAAGCCTGAAGACAGCAAGATTGAGTTCAACGTCCGTACCGCCAGCGTGTTCACCAACCACGCCGAACGTGACAAGCACATCTCCAGCAAAGACTTCCTGGACGTTGGCAAGTTTGCCGATGCCAAGTTCGTCTCCACCAGTGTTAAAACCACCGGTAAAAATGCTGCGGGCCAAGTCACTGCCGACGTGACCGGCGACCTGACCCTGCACGGCGTGACCAAGCCGATCGTTGTCAAGGCCACCTTCCTGGGTGAAGGCAAAGATCCATGGGGCGGCTACCGTGCCGGTTTTGAAGGCACCACCAGCTTCAATCGCCAGGACTTCGGCAAGCAGATGGACCTGGGCCCAGCGTCCAACAATGTTGAGCTGTACGTGACGTTTGAAGGTGTGAAAGCGAAGTAATTTTCGCCCGCCACACAAAAATGCCCCGGATCTCACGATCCGGGGCATTTTTTATGACGCTTTGAAAATCAGCGGTTGCGGGTCAGCAGCGCTGGTTTTTCACCACGAGGACGGCCTGGCAACTGATCCAGCTGCTCGGGTGTCGGGAAGCGGTCGGCTTTCGACTCCTTGTGGATGATCTTTGGTGCCGGGCCGCCGCGCGGGTTTTGCACCGCTGGCTCGGACAACTGTGGCTGGTCGTCACGGGCTGGGCGGCGGTTGTTGCTACGCGAGTCTTCGCGACGCGCCTGGCCATCACGCGGTGCGCCGTTACGCGGGCCGCTGCGCTTGGCCGGTGGCGTGCCGGTGGTGCCGCCGCTGCTGTTGCGCGGGCCGTTCTGGCGAGCGCCCTGTGGCTGACCGCCACGGGGTGCGGCCGTGCCGGTGCCAGCGCCCGGAGCCGGAGCGCCTGGACGACGGCCACGGCCCTGGGCCGGTTTGGCCTGGGGCACGTAGTCGACGCGGTTACCGAAGTTATCCACATCGTCGTCGAGGAACTCGTCCGGCGCGCGGTCGGCGCTGGCGCTGGCGCGTGGCGTCTGGCTTGGCTGGCTCGGCTGACGCTGTTCGCGGGCCGGGGTGCCTTCACGGGGTTTCTGCTCGCGGGCCGGGCGTTCGCCACGGCCGTTGGTTGGCGCTTTTTCCTTGCCGCCCTTGTCCTTGCCCTTGTCGCGACGACCACCGCCGCCACCGCCGCCGTTCGGGCCATCGCCCTTCGGACCGCGTGGGTTGCGCGGGTTACGCACGTCCGGACGCTCGCGCACTTCAGGCTTCTCGGCCTCAACGGCGCTGGAATCGAAGCCCATCAGGTTGCCGTCGGCAATTTTCTGCTTGGTCATGCGTTCGATGCTTTTCAGCAGTTTTTCTTCGTCCGGCGCTACCAGGGAAATGGCTTCGCCCGAACGACCGGCGCGGCCGGTACGGCCGATACGGTGTACATAGTCTTCGTCGACGTTGGGCAGCTCGAAGTTGACCACGTGTGGCAGTTGGTCGATATCCAGGCCGCGTGCGGCGATATCGGTGGCCACCATGATGCGTACTTCACCGGCCTTGAAGTCGGCCAGCGCTTTGGTGCGCGCGTTCTGGCTCTTGTTGCCGTGGATGGCGACGGCGGTGAGGCCGTGCTTGTCCAGGTACTCGGCCAGGCGGTTGGCGCCGTGCTTGGTGCGGGTGAACACCAGCACCTGTTCCCAGGCACCGGCGGTGATCAGGTGCGCCAGCAGCGAACGTTTGTGGCTGGCGGCCAGGCGGAACACGCGTTGCTCGATACGCTCGACCGTGGTGTTCGGCGGCGTGACTTCGATGCGTTCCGGGTTGTGCAGCAACTTGCCGGCCAGGGCAGTGATGTCGTTGGAGAACGTTGCCGAGAACAGCAGGTTCTGACGTTTGGCCGGCAGGCGGGCGAGGACCTTTTTCACGTCATGGACAAAGCCCATGTCGAGCATGCGGTCGGCTTCGTCCAGCACGAGGATTTCCACGTGGGACAAATCGACGCTGCCTTGGCCGCACAGGTCGAGCAGACGACCCGGGCAGGCGACGAGGACGTCAACGCCACGGGACATGGCCTGAACCTGTGGGTTCATGCCGACGCCGCCGAAGATGCAGGCGCTGACGAACTTCAGGTCGCGGGCATACAGCTTGAAGCTGTCATGCACTTGGGCGGCGAGTTCGCGGGTAGGGGTCAGGACCAGTACGCGCGGTTGGCGCGGGCCATGACGCTGGGACTTGTCCGGGTGACCGTTGGGGAACAACCGCTCCAGAATCGGGAGGGCGAAGCCGCCGGTTTTACCAGTACCTGTCTGAGCCGCAACCATCAGGTCGCGACCTTGCAACACGGCGGGAATGGCCCGCTGTTGCACCGGAGTAGGCTCGGTATAGCCCGCTGCCTCGATGGCGCGGACTAAAGCCTCGGAGAGACCGAGGGAAGCAAAGGACATGAGTAATCCTGTTCTAGTTAGGGCTTGGCCCAAAGGGATAATCTTGCCGGGCGTGAATGGCGCTTAGGGGAGCGCAATCCCGTCCGGTCCTGCTGCGTCTGGCGGGCACTCCACCGGCTCGCGCGGGCTTGAAAGCTGCGCAGTAGCGGGGTTGGGTGCCTTTTTCAAGACCTCAGCGGCCGGGCGTAAGCCTGGCGGGAAGGCCGGAGTATAACAGAGCAATCACGGCGCGCTGCTTTCCTGCTGCTCAACGGTGCGTTCGGGCAGTGTAATTGGCTCGGCTGCGGTTTGAATACCACCATATTTGGCGCTCAAGGTGGTGTAGGCCGGCTCTTGCTTGAAGCGCTTGAGTTCAGCGGCAAAGCGCTGCACCAGCAGGTCCATGCCCGCGCCACGGCGCACCGCGAGGAACTGCTGTTGGCGGTTGATCACGACGGGCGCCTGGCTGACCTTGCCTTCCAGGCCCAATGCCTTGATCACATGCTGACCGACCCTGCGGTCAGTCACCAGCAGATCGATGCGACCACGCATCAATTTGCCGAAGTTCGCTTCATGAGTCGGCGCCGACTCGCGATGGAATAGGCTGGATTCGCTGAATTGCGCGCCATACAGGTAGCCCGGCGAGGTGCCGACGGTCAGGTTGCGCAGCTCTTCGAGGGTTTGGGCCGGGTGGGGCCGCTCATTGGCGTAGAACAGCACGAACTCCACCTCCGACAGCGGTTCGCTGGGGTACAGCAGCAGGGCATCGCGCTTATGGCTGTGGAAAATATCCAGCGCGCCGTCGGCGTGGCCTTGTTCGAGCATGCTCAGGCAGCGTTTCCATGGCAGGAATTGCCATTGCACGTCGACGCCCAGGCGCTGAAACACGATCACCGTGGTTTCATAGTCCAGCCCGCGCATGGTGCCGTTGTCGTCGTACACATAGGGCGCCCACGGCTCGGTGACAATGCGCAACTTCTCGCCGTAAGCGGCCAGGCTCAGGCAAGTGAAAAGCGTCGCGGTCAACAGCTTGAGAATCACGGGCATGGCCTGAGGTTACGACGCTCCTGCGTTAAAGAGAAGCGCTGGCACACGCCTTTGAGGGTGTCCCTAGGCGGCCGGCGAAGTCATCAAGTGTTCGTAGATTGCGGTGCGCCGCTCGCCGAGAATCAGCCTGACCACCGGGTTGGTGAACCAGTGTTCCAGTTGGTGGGCGTCGAACGGACGCTTTTGGCGCTGTTCCTGATTCTGTCGCGCCTTGTCCCACCACACCGGGCCGCACGCCCGGTCGAACTCGTTTTCGTGCTCGTAGCAACCGTAGAGAATTTCGCGGATGAACTGCTGCTGGTGCTTGGGCAAGAGCAGGGTGATCAGCTTGTACATCAGGCGCTGCAGGCGCGGTGGTCGTGGCAAGCGGGAGGAGACCTGTCGCGTGTCGGCCAGGGCCTGCGCGCTGGTGGGGGCGGCCGCGTGCTTGGTGATCCACGCTTTGACCTTGGCGCGGAACAGCTGCTTGCGGCTCCAGTAGTGGTGGATCAGGTCCGGGCACCCGCGCACGTTGACGGTGCGGTAGGCGGCGATCGACAGGCAGAACTCTTCCAGGGTGTAGGCGCCCTGGGCGTGAGGGAACAGTTCGTCCATCAACTCGATGGAGTGATCGAGGATGTGCGCGTCCTGTTGCGTCAGGCCGATGACCCCGGAGTTGAGATTCATCATGTCATCGTCGGCCACGCCCATGTCCAGCAGGCGTTGGTGCAACGCGGTGTAGAGAATGTTTTCGTGGTTGTCGCCGTACTTGGAGTAGAAATCGTTGCACAGCAGGGTGCCGGGCTGCACGCGCTCGAACAGAGTCATGGGCGAATGGTGGAAGAACGTGTCGGTGTCGATCAGCAGCGCCACTGGCGATTCTTTCAGCACCTGGCGCAGCACCACATGTTTGGTGCGGAAGTGATAGCCATGGGGCTCGCTCCAGCGTTTGCGAGTGGCTTCGTCCAGCGGGCGCACACGCACCGGCAGCAGGCGATAGGGTTCGGGGTTATCGCTGAATACCTGGATGTCCACCGCAGCGTCCGGAGTCTCCTGCAGAAAAGCCAGCGCACTGGCGATGCTGAAGACGGCCTCCTGGTGATAGGTCTCGGCGCCGAACACCAGATAGACCAGTTGCGGGCGGGAAGTAGGGGGCACTGTATTCATGGACTGCTGGGTTCCGTGGGCATGTAAAACGACAAAGGCCCTCGTAGGGACGAGGGCCTTGGCACAGCCGGGCAAGCTTTAGCGTGGCAGCTTGAGGTTGTTCCAGATGGCAAGGCTAGGTTCAGCCTGGTTCAGGGTATAGAAGTGCAACCCTGGCGCGCCACCTTGCAACAACTGTTCACACATCTCACTGATAACCTGTTCGCCGAATGCCTGGATGCTTTTGACGTCGTCGCCATAGGCTTCCAGTTGTTTGCGCACCCAGCGTGGGATCTCAGCACCGCAGGCGTCGGAGAAGCGCGCCAGTTTGCTGTAGTTGGTGATCGGCATGATGCCCGGCACGATCGGGATGTTCACACCCATGGCCCGTACACGCTCGACGAAGTAGAAGTAGCTGTCGGCGTTGAAGAAGTACTGGGTGATTGCACTGTTGGCGCCGGCGTTGGCCTTGCGCACGAAGTTCTGCAAATCGTCTTCGAAGTTGCGCGCCTGTGGGTGCATCTCCGGGTAAGCGGCCACTTCGATGTGGAAGTGATCGCCGCTTTCTTCGCGGATGAAGCTCACCAGGTCGTTGGCGTAGCGCAGCTCACCGCTGGCGATGCCCATGCCGGATGGCAAGTCACCGCGCAGAGCGACGAGGCGCTTGATGCCGGCGCCTTTGTAGTGGGTCAGCAGGTCGCGCAGGTCGGCCTTGCTGTCGCCCACGCACGACAAGTGCGGCGCGGCGGGAATTTTGACTTCGCTTTCCAGCTGCAACACGGTGTTGATCGTGCGGTCACGGGTCGAACCGCCGGCGCCGTAGGTGCAGGAGAAGAAGTCGGGGTGGTAGCTGGCCAACTGCTTGGCAGTCGCCATCAGTTTTTCATGCCCAGCATCGGTCTTGGTCGGGAAGAACTCGAAGCTGTAGCGACGGTCTTGGGACATGGTAATACCCTTGGAAACTCAGAACACCGGAAGGCGTACACCGATTAATGTGGGCGCTGGCATGCTCGCGATGGGGGCGGCTCGGTGTTTCAGGTGTACCGAGTCGATGCCATCGCGAGCAAGCCCGCTTCCACAAAAAGCCCCCTCCAGAAGAGGGGGCAACAGGCATATCAGTAGCGGTAAGCGTGCGGCTTGAACGGACCTTCGACGGTCACGCCGATGTAGTCGGCCTGGGTCTTGGTCAGTTGAGTCACTACGCCGCCGAAGCCGCGGACCATTTCCAGGGCCACTTCTTCGTCGAGTTTCTTCGGCAGCACTTCCACGGTCAGGCGCTCGGCTTTCTGGGCCGGCGACAGGTCGGCGTATTTCTGGCCGAACAGGAAGATCTGCGCCAGTACCTGGTTGGCGAACGAGCCATCCATGATGCGGCTTGGGTGGCCAGTGGCGTTACCCAGGTTCACCAGGCGGCCTTCGGCCAGCAGGATCAGGTAGTCGTCGTTCTGCGGGTCGAAATCGCCCGAGCCGGTACGGTGAACCTTGTGGACCTGTGGCTTCACTTCTTCCCATGCCCAGTTCTTGCGCATGAAAGCGGTGTCGATTTCGTTGTCGAAGTGACCGATGTTGCACACCACGGCGCGCTTTTTCAGGGCCTTGAGCATGTTGGCATCGCAGACATTCACGTTACCGGTGGTGGTCACGATCAGGTCGATCTTGCCCAGCAGGGCCTTGTCGATGCTTGCTTCGCTGCCGTTGTTGATGCCATCGATGAACGGCGAAACCACTTCGAAACCGTCCATGCAGGCTTGCATGGCGCAGATCGGGTCAACTTCGGAGACCTTGACGATCATGCCTTCCTGACGCAGGGACTGGGACGAACCCTTGCCCACGTCACCGTAGCCGATCACCAGGGCTTGCTTGCCCGACAGCAGGTGGTCGGTGCCGCGCTTGATGGCATCGTTCAGGCTGTGACGGCAGCCGTACTTGTTGTCGTTCTTGCTCTTGGTCACCGAGTCGTTGACGTTGATGGCCGGGATTTTCAGCTCGCCCTTGGCCAGCATGTCCAGCAGGCGGTGTACGCCGGTGGTGGTTTCTTCGGTCACGCCGTGGACGCGGTCGAGGATCTGCGGGTACTTCTTGTGCAGCAACTCGGTCAGGTCGCCGCCGTCGTCGAGGATCATGTTGGCATCCCATGGCGCGCCATCTTTCAGGATGGTTTGCTCCAGGCACCACTCGTACTCTGCTTCGGTCTCGCCTTTCCAGGCGAATACCGCGATACCGGCGGCAGCGATGGCGGCGGCGGCCTGGTCTTGCGTCGAGAAGATGTTGCAGGACGACCAACGCACTTCGGCACCCAGGGCAACCAGGGTTTCGATCAGCACGGCAGTCTGGATGGTCATGTGGATGCAGCCAAGAATCTTCGCGCCCTTGAGCGGTTGCTCAGCGGCGTACTTGTTGCGCAGGCCCATCAGGGCTGGCATTTCGGATTCGGCGATAAAGGTTTCGCGACGGCCCCAGGCAGCGAGGGACATGTCGGCGACTTTGTAGTCGTTGAAATCTGCAGGCGTAATTACAGCGCTCATGAAGAGCCTCCATTCGTAGTGTGCGAATGGGCGCCGTTGTGCGTTTAGTATCAGGCCAGGGTAACCAGGCCGGACAACGCCCCATCCGAGCCTGACAGGTTGAACCTGCTGCAGCGCCCCTCGGACAGGTGGCGGGAGAACGGTATCAACTGAAGATGACCGTTTTGAAGCGGGGGCGATTATAGCTGTGTACGCGGCACTTCCCAAGCCTTTCTGTCGGCGGGATGAAGATCTCGCATGGGGTTGATAGGCAATAGCGCATAGAGCTTGAGCCCGGGCTCTGCCATGATGTTGCCCATCATTCGGCAAGACGTTTTGGAGTGACCATGAACTTCCACACCCGCAAATGGGTAAAACCTGAAGACCTCAACCCCAACGGCACCCTGTTCGGTGGCAGCCTGCTGCGCTGGATCGACGAGGAAGCGGCCATTTACGCGATTGTCCAATTGGGCAACCAGCGGGTGGTGACCAAGTACATCTCCGAAATCAACTTCGTCAGCGCCTCGCGCCAGGGCGACATCATCGAGCTGGGCATCACCGCCACCGATTTCGGCCGCACCTCCATCACCCTGACCTGTGAAGTGCGCAACAAGATCACCCGCAAAAGCATCCTCACTGTGGAAAAAATGGTCTTCGTCAACCTCGGCGAAGACGGTTTGCCCGCGCCGCACGGCCGGACCGAGATCAAGTACGTGAAGGACCAGTTCAAGGAAGACGAACTCCCTGCGTAACCGCTCACCGGTTTGATTGCTTTACCAAATCATTCCAGGTGGATCTTTCCCAGGCGTTCTCATCACTCAGGACTACATCCTGTATCGAGAGCCCTGTGTATGAAAGTGTCCTCCAATTCGGCTGCCCAGATTCAGCCGCCTTCGCTTCAGTCGCCGCAATCCTCCCTCAGCCAAGGCGTGAAACCGACCTTGGTTGAAGGGGTTGGGCCGCGCAAACTGAGCCTCTCCCGCGACATTAACGGCCAGGTGGACGTGGTGTTATCGCCGCCACCGCCCAGCCATCTGGTGCTCAGCGGCGGGGGGGGCAAAGGCATTGCCTATCCGGGAATGGTGCAGGCGCTTGAGGACAGCGGGAAGCTGCAAGGTATCCAGGTTATTTCCGGCTCATCCGCCGGCGCGATTTCTGCAACGTTGCTCGCCAGTGGCATGAACGCCGAGGTCTTCGGCAAGCTATCGAACAGCATCGACCTGCCGAGCCTGTTGAATAGCAACGACCCGTTAACGGCCTGGCTGCAAGAGGCCAGTACTCGTATTGGCAAACTCATCGGGCGCTTGCCAGGCCCCGCGGGCAATATCGCCCAATTGCTACTGACCATGATGCCGCGCCTGCAAACCGAGGCCTATCCCCTGGAGGAATTGCTGCGCAACGAGTCACGCCAGTCGATCCTCGCCCATATCGCCGCCACGCCAAGGGCCACGCGGCCAGACGCAGTCATGAAAATCGCGGACCGGCTCAGCGCCGGTGGCGCGCCGACTTTTCGCGATCTTGAGGTGTTGAACCGACATATCCCGGCGATCAAGCCACTCAATATCACCGGTACGGGTATGTTCGACGGCCGCCCGCAACTGGTGGCGTTTAATGCCAGCTTGACTCCTGATATGGACATCGCCCGCGCCGCGCACATTTCGGCGTCATTGCCGGTGCTTTTCAAGCGCCCTACCGAGCAGGGGCATGCCTTTCAGGAAACCGCCGAAGCCACTGCGTTTCAGGACGGTGGCCTGCTGCTCAACACGCCGGCTCCTGGGGTAATCGAGCGCTCGTTTGCAGAAAGTCCGCTGAGCCAGCACGAGTCTCTGATCGTCAAATTTGAAGCTGAAGACGCTGCAACGCCGAAAAAAAGCGGCGGGTTTTTCAGCGGTCTCGTCGATAAGGTGACGGGAACGTCCCATACGTCCGCCGAGGCCTATCAAGATGAACGGCTCAAGGCGTTTGCCGAGCAGACCGTGGTCCTGCCGCTGAAGACGGATAAGGGGGATTTTCGCGGCACGCTCAACGGCACCGTGAACTTCACCATGAGCGCGGAGCACAAGCAGCATCTGCAGGCACAGGCCCGCAAAACCGTGGCGGTACACTTGGAACAACGCGACGCGGTTCGCGAGCATCACACGTTTGCCTCACTGGATGACGCTGTGCTGGCGATGGACGATGAGATGTTGGCCAGTGTGCAGGAAACCTTGCAGAAAGAGCCGGCTGCGGCGCCCGTATTGATGTTCAGAAAGAGCGCGCAACAAGCATTGCAAACCCTGGACGATGCCATTGCCAAGGTGAACCAGGACCACGACAGCTTGATCTTCACCCCTGAACTGTCTGCCGCGCTGCGTAACCTGGATGCGCTCGCCAGCCGGCCTGAACACGTCGAGTGGCTGGGGCGGCGCCTGAATGCAGCGGGGCAGCGCAATTTTCAGCAGTTGTTGCAGGTGGCGGCCAAGCAGGCTTCGGGCGCCTCGCCGATGTCCAAGGTGATGGCCAGTGCGGTCGCCGAAATGAAAAGGCGCGACCTCTCGGTAAAGGCCGAAAATTTCACCCGCGAGGTCATCTATCCATCGCTGTACCGACCCGGCCAGACCGGCGCCAACGTCGACCTGTTGCAACGCGCCGCAGGTGATTTGGCCAAGGCGACCAGCCCCGCTGAGTTCAACCGGGTGCTCGACGACATCATTCAGCACTATGGTGCACGCAACAAACCCTGGTCAAAACCGTTCCGCTCGACCACGGTGGAGATGGCCAAAGCCTGGCGCATACCGGTTTAGTTGCCACGCCACTGAACAGCCACTGCTCCAGCCTGTCGTAGCTACAGGTACCTCTTGGACTCTGGAACATCATGGCCACGAACGACGACGGCAAAACCCCCAACCTGTCGCAGGAAGAACAGCACGACGTCGACAAGAACCAGCCGCCCCGCGCGGCTGTACTGCATGAAATCATCCGCACCCAGGGCGATCAGGAGCTGGCGCGCACGGTGGCGGCATTGTGGTGGTCGGCGCTGGCGGCGGGCCTGACCATGGGCCTGTCACTTATGGCTATGGGCCTGCTCAACTCGCGCCTGCCGGACGGCGAAGCATTCAAAGTCATTGCCAGTTTCGGTTATTGCGCAGGCTTTCTGGCGGTGATCCTCGCGCGCCAGCAGTTGTTCACCGAAAACACCCTGACCGCAGTGCTGCCGGTGATGAGCAAACCAACCCTGACCAATACCGGGCGTCTTCTGCGACTGTGGGCGGTGGTGCTGGTGGGTAACTTGTGCGGCACCTTGCTGGTGGCTTATGTGATGCTGCACCTGCCGATCTTCGATGCCAAGACCGACCTGGCCTTCCTTGAAATCGGACGCAAAGTCATGGAAAACGATCCCGGCCAGATGTTCGCCAAGGGCATCGTTTCTGGCTGGATGATCGCCACCATGGTGTGGATGATCCCGTCGATGGAAAGCGCCAAGATCTGGATCATCGTCCTGATCACCTACCTGATGGCGCTGGGGGATTTCACCCACATCGTGGTCGGTTCGGCGGAAGTGTCTTACCTGGTATTTGCCGGCGAATTGCCGTGGAAGGATTTCTGGCTGATATTCGCCGGGCCGACCCTGGCCGGCAATATCATTGGCGGGAGCTGTATCTTTGCGCTGATCAGCCATGCGCAGATCCGCAGCGAAAGCAGCCTGCCGGGCAAGGCTGCAGCGGACCCGAGGCATCCGCAGCGGATCAATAAGGATCAGTGAGCGGCAGAAACAATCAAGGCGGTACCGGCGCCGACACGGGGTGTGCGTGTTGATGAGCTACGCTTTGGTGCTTTGGGCCATGCAGTTGGGTTCATCGCCTGTGGATGGGGGCTGACCAGCATGTTCGTGATAGAACGCTAGCCGTCTTGATAAAATCAAAAAAGGAATGAGTGATGACTGTCGCTTTCTGGTGTGTATTGATCGCAATCTTTCTGCCCTACCTGTGTATAGGTGTGGCCAAATTCAGCGGCGGCAAGTTCGGGCCACGGCAGAACCATGACCCGCGTGCCTTCCTCGAGACCCTGGAAGGCTTCGCCAAACGTGCCCACAGCGCGCAGCTCAACAGCTTTGAAGTGACCCCGGCGTTTGCTGCCGCCGTGATCATCGCGCACCTGGCTGGCAACGCCGAACTGGTCACGATCAATGTTCTCGCGGTGCTGTTTATCACCAGTCGCCTGCTGTACATCATCTGCTACCTGGCGGACTGGGCCATCCTTCGCTCGCTGGTGTGGGCGGTGGGCATGGCGCTGATTGTGAGTTTCTTCTTCGTCTCGATCTAACGCCTGCCGCCGTGTGGGAGCTGGCTTGCTCCCACATTGTCGGTCAGCGTCGGTCAGGTGCCGGCAGGGGCATCCGGCACTTGGGGTAATGCGGCGCCTTTGGGCCACAACATCCAGATCTGCCCCTGCTGCTTCATATTCCCTGCCAGTTCGCCTGCTGCTTCCCCTGTGCCCCAGAACAAGTCCGCGCGCACTTCGCCGGTGATTGCACCGCCGGTATCCTGCGCGGCGACAGGGCGCACGATCGGTGCGCCATCCGGGCGTGTGGTTGATAGCCACAACAGGCTGCCCAGCGGAATCACCTTGCGATCCACCGCCACGCTGTAGCCGGCGGTCAGCGGCACGTTCAGCGAGCCGCGTGGGCCTTCGTTGCTGTCGGGGCGGGCGCTGAAGAACACGTAGCTGGGGTTGCTCGCCAGCAGTTGCGGAATGCGCTGCGGATGCGCCTTGGCCCAGGCGCTGATGGCGCCCATGGTCACGTCTTCTTTCTTCAACTCGCCTTGCTCCACCAGCCAGCGGCCGATAGGGCGGTAGGGGTAGCCGTTCTGGTCGCCGTAGCCGATGCGCAGTTGGCGCCCGCCTGCCAGTTGAATTCGGCCCGAACCCTGGATCTGCAGGAATTGCAGGTCCATCGGGTCGGTCAGCCAGGCGATCGGCTTGGCGGTGGAACCTTGGCCGTTGATCGTGCTGGCGTCGTCATAAGGCTTGAGCACACGACCTTCGAGGCGGCCGCGCAGGCGCTTGCCCTTGAGCTCCGGGTAGATGCTTTCGAGGTTGACGATGATCAGGTCGTCCGGCACGCCGTACACCGGCACATGGGCGGTAGGGGTTTCGGTCAGGCTGCCGGGGTAGACCGGCTCGTAGTAGCCGGTGATCAGGCCGTTCGGTGTGTTGTCGGCCGAGCGCAGGCCGAATACGTCCAGGCGCTCCTTGAGAAAACCGCGAACCGCCACCGCATCCCCCGGCACCGCAGTTGCCGCCGCGCAGGTCGCGCCCCACACCGGGTCGGCCTTGAGACGTTGGCAGGCGCTGCGCCACGATTCAAACCCGGCTAGCAGTTCGCTATCGGACACCGCCGGCAGCGCTTCCCACGGTGCGCTCACATAGGTGGCCACCGCATGGGGTTTGATAGTTTCATCTTTGTGCGCATCCTTGCCCACATCGCAGCCGGCCAGCACTGCGATCATCGGTAGAGCCCACGCCAGACGGAGGCTCCAGGGTTTCAAAGCGATATTCATACAAGCACTTCCTGAAGCGATTGCCCGCGCGTCGATGCGTTCGGGCAACCCTTATCGTTAATAGGGCTATTGGTCTTTACGGGCGGGGCGAGGATACTGGCCGCCGCTTTCCCGTGACCTCGAAGCCACCATGACTTTTAAAAAACTGACTGTTGTACTGCTCGCCTGCCTGGCACTGTCTGCCTGTGGTGGCGTTGATCCGAATTCGCCCCTGGGCCAGCGCAAGGCGATCTTCAAGCAAATGCTCAAGACCGGCGAAGACCTGGGTGGCATGTTGCGTGGACGCATCCCGTTCGACGGCGCGAAGTTCGCCGAAGGCGCGGTCAAGCTCGATGCGTTGTCCCATGAGCCGTGGAAGCATTTTCCGAGCGTGCGTGAGGACGACCACACCAGCGCCAAGGACGACGTCTGGCAAAAACAGGCGCAATTCCAGCAACTGGCCCGCGACCTCGAAGCGGCCACCGGTGAATTGGTGATCGCAAGTCAGGTGCAGCCCTACAAGGCCAGTAACCTTTCGCCTGCGGTGCAGAAAGTCGAAGATGCCTGCAGCGCCTGCCATAAGCAGTTCCGGGATCACTGACCGGTTTACTGGTCGAGTTCTTCCACCGCATCCTGCAGTGTTTTGCGCGACTCGGCCAGTTTGTCCTTACGTTTGTTGATCTTGTCCGCGTCGCCTTTTTTCATCGCCTTGTCGAGGTCGGCCTGACGGAGGCTGACGTCATGCTTGGCGTCGAGTACCTTGTTTTCGCGCTCCTTTTTCAAGGCGGCGTCGGTGCAGTTGGTCGTGACTTCACTCAGGGCTTTTTCCAGGCCGGCCTGTTGTGCACTGTCGCCATGGGCCTTGGCCTGTTCGATCTGGGTGCTGATGGCCTGGCGCTTGGCGGCGCAGCCGGTCAGTGGGGTTGCTTCTTCGGCTGCCAGCAGCGGCGTCGCTATGAAACATGCGACGGTCAGCAGGGCAAAAGGGGCTAAAAATTTCATAGGGTGCTCCAAAGTCGCAATCTAGTGGCCGGGTCAGGTTCAAAACCCGTCAATCCCAGCCACGCGTAGTGTCTCAGCCAAAGCCTGGATCTGCGGGTCGCGAAAAAAAGCGCTCAGTTGCGCCGCGCGTCCCGGGCCGATGCCATCCAGAGCCAGCCAGGCTTGGGTGTCCTTGGCAACCAGCGCCTGCCAGTCGCCTTCCAGGTTATTGCGTGCCGCGGGCGGCACGCCCAGGGCTTTTAGCCATTGAGCAAAAGGCCGTTGCCGTGCGCTGCGAATACTGTCGAGCACCCGCGCACGGCTGCGATCACCGAAGCCTTCAATGTTAGCAAGCTCTGCCGCATCCAGGGTTAACCAATCGAGGAAGCCTGCGATTAGACCGGCCTGAATCAATACGTTCCACGTCTCCCTGCCCATATGCGGCAGGCCCAGGCCCTGGTTGCCGCTCAACCAGGTCAGGCGGGCCAGCAACTGTTCTTCACAGCCGGGGTCCAGTTGCCAGCAACTCAGGGCGTGAAAGTCCCGGGCGCTGGGGACCTGGATGTCCACTCTTGTCTCGTTGCGCAGGATCACCTCGTCCAATCGCGGAATGACCTGGCCTGCGAGGCTGATGGAAACCTGGTCGCCGGGGCGGATATCCAATGTTTTCCAGCGTTGCAGGGAGCCGGTGCTGACGCGGCTGATCTGCCTGTCGTCCAGCCGCACCGGTTCGAGTTCCAGGACAGGGGTGATGCGCCCGGTGCGGCCGATGTTGAATTGCACCTTGCGTACCAGCGCCAGGGCCTTGGCTGCGGGATATTTCCAGGCGACCGCCCAGTAAGGCGCGCTGACCTGCCAGCGCTTGGCGGGTGCGCGGGTGGCCTGGTGCAGTACGACGCCATCACTGGCAAAAGGCAGCGGATGGTTGTACCAGTAGGTGCGCCAGCGGGCGGCGTCGGCGATGTCCTGAATGGGCCGACTGTAGCGTTGGCTGTCGGTGAAACCCCAACCAGCCAGGGTGGCCAGGCGCTCGGTAAAGTCTGCCGGGCCATCGGGCCAGGCCCAGACAAACAGACCGATTCCGGCCGCCTCGGCGTCGTTTAATTGTCGACGGTTCATCAGGCCGGCCACCTTGCTGCGTGCATTAAGCCCGCCCAGGGTCGACTGCACGTGGTCGTCGAGACGCCAGTAGAGCTCACCTTGCAGCACAAGGTCGATGGGCTCCGGCAGTTGCTGGACGATGCCGGGGATTTTTTTCGCGGAGGCAGACCAATCCTGGCCGAGCAGGCCGTCGCCCCGGCTGATTACTTGGCGCAAGCGCCCCTGGCGGTAGACCAGGGTCACGGCGACACCATCGACCTTGGGCTGAATCCAGACGTCTTGGCGAGCCCGGAGCCATTCGCCGACGGCGTGTTCGTCGAGCAATTTTTCCAGGCCCGTATGGGCCACTGGGTGCGGCGAGGTGCCTCGTGAGCTGGCCAACGGCTTGTCAGCCACCGCGGCCGGTTGGGGAAAGCACCGGTGCCAGTGAGCCAGGCGTTGGCGGGCCTGGTCGTAGAGTTCATCGCTGATGGGCGAATGGCCGAGCCGGTGGTAGTTGTCATCCCATAGGCTTATTTGCCGGGCCAGCGGGCCGATCTGCGCGCGCGCATCATCGGGGCACTCTTCAGCCCTGGCCAGCCCGGTTAGAACATTGAGTAAAAGAACAATCAGCAGGCGCATCGGGAGCATCCTTGCTCGGTAAGGGGCGTTCAGCCTAAGGGATCTTCGCGCCCACAAAAAAGCCCCGACAGGTCGGGGCTTTTTACCGGGTGTTTCTGCTTACTTGAACAGACCACCCAAGGCTTTCACGGCATCGTTGTTTTCAGTCTTGGCCTGCTGCTTTTGCTGCTTGGCATCGACGTTGGCCTGGGACTCGGCGAGTTTGTTACAGCCTTTGTTGACCTGCTCCAGCGCGGCTTCGAAGGCGTTCACTTTCAAGGTGTCGTTTTTGGCATTGGCCGCATCGATCTTGGTTTGCAGGTCTTTGGCTTGCTGTTGGCAGTCGCCGGAGTTGCCTCCACCGAGTTGGGAGCTCAGTGCGCCACTCAGTGCGCTCAGGTCGGCGGCATTTACCGGCAGGGCGAACAGGCTGAGCAGCAGGGCGGCAGGGGCGAGCGTGGAAATGCGCATGAAAACCTCAATGTTCGATTGCCTGCGCGTTGATGAGTCCCGGGCTGGCGCAGTGCAATATCCAGAATTAGGTGGAGGGCCCGGGAGGGCGCGGATTCTAGTGGGCCGTTATTTGGCCTGCAAGGTTTGGATCCAAAAAATGTGAAGAGCGACGCGAATCACTCGGCAATAAAAAGCCCCGCCGGGCGAACCCGGCAGGGCTTTGGGTACCGCAAGCGATTACAGGCCAGCAGCGATACGCAGGTCGTCGGCGCGGTCGGTTTTTTCCCAGGTGAACGTAGTGAAGGTGTCGTCGCCGACAGTCTTCTGTGCCGGGGTACGGCCGAAGTGGCCGTAGGCCGCGGTTTCCTGGTACATCGGGTGCAGCAGGTCGAGCATGGTGGTGATTGCGTAAGGGCGCAGGTCGAAGATCTCACGCACCAGCTTGACGATCTTGTCATCGCTGATCTTGCCGGTGCCGAAGGTGTTCAGCGAGATTGACGTAGGCTGGGCCACACCGATGGCGTAGGACACCTGGATCTCGCAACGCTCGGCCAGGCCGGCGGCGACGATGTTCTTGGCCACGTAACGACCGGCGTAGGCCGCCGAACGGTCAACCTTGGATGGGTCTTTGCCGGAGAACGCGCCACCGCCGTGACGGGCCATGCCGCCGTAGCTGTCGACGATGATCTTGCGTCCGGTCAGGCCACAGTCGCCCACTGGGCCACCAATGATGAACTGGCCGGTCGGGTTGATGTGGAACTGGGTGTCCTTGCTCAGTAGTTCAGCCGGCAGCACGTGCTTGACGATCAGCTCCATCACGCCTTCGCGCAGGTCGGCGTAGGAAACGTCCGGGTTGTGCTGGGTCGACAGCACGACAGCATCGATGCCGACCACTTTGCCGCCTTCATAACGGCAGGTTACTTGGGACTTGGCGTCCGGCCGCAGCCACGGCAGCAGGCCGGATTTACGGGCTTCGGCCTGGCGCTTTACCAACTGGTGCGAGAAGGTGATCGGTGCCGGCATCAGCACGTCGGTTTCGTTGCTGGCATAGCCGAACATCAGGCCCTGGTCGCCGGCGCCCTGGTCTTCTGGCTTGGCGCGATCGACACCCTGGTTGATGTCTGGGGACTGCTTGCCGATGATGTTCATCACGCCGCAGGTGGCGCCGTCAAAGCCGACGTTGGAACTGTTGTAGCCGATGTTGGTGATCACCTCACGGACGATATGCTCCAGGTCGACCCAGGCCGAGGTGGTGACTTCGCCGGCGATGATCGCCACGCCCGTTTTCACCAGAGTCTCGCACGCCACACGGGCGAACTTGTCTTCAGCAATGATGGCGTCCAGCACCGCATCAGAAATCTGGTCGGCGATTTTGTCCGGATGCCCTTCAGACACGGACTCGGAGGTGAAAAGGGAGTATTCGCTCATCTCGATGTTTTCCTGATATTTACCGATGGTGAGTGTCGCCAGCCGGTCGCTGAAAATGGCGGACCTGGATCTGGAAACCATTACGTAAACCTACATAGAGGCTTTCCCCGGGAACGAGTCCCGCAGCGGTGGCCCAACGGGCCAGATCGTCCTGTTCAAAACCCAACCAGAGATCACCGCAGGCCTCCCTGGCCCAATTCTGGTTGTGGCTGCATAAATCTGTAACCAGCAGGCTACCGCCGGGTTGCAGCAAATTCGCCATCTGCTTGAGGGCGTCGGCGGGGGCCGCGAAATGGTGCAGGACCATGTTCAGCACCACGCAATCGGCCCGCAGGCTGGTGTCATTCAGGGCGTCGGCCAACTGCAGGCTGACGTTGCCCAGGGCCTCGCGCTCGCACAACTGGCGCGCCAGTTCGAGCATCGCCGGGCTGTTGTCCAGCGCCGTGACCTGTTGAAAGCGGCGCGCCAGTTCCGGCAAAAAGCCGCCATCCCCAGGCCCGACTTCCAAGGCTGTCGCTTCATGACTGAAGCTCAGCTTGTCCAGCAGCGCCAGTACACTTTCGCGATATTGGGGCAAACCGGCGATCAGGTCCTGCTGGGCGCGAAACTTTTCGGCAACCCGTGAGAAAAAGTCCTGGCTGGCCGCTGCGCGCTGCCCATGCACCTGGCCGATGCGCGACTGCACGTCGCCGGGCAGGCTCAAGTTGTCCACTTCTTCCAGCAGCGCGCTGTGCAGCTTGCCGCCGAGCAGCTCGGTGTGGGGCAGGGCGCGGCGGTAAAAAATCGCATTGCCTTCGCGACGGGTGGCCACCAGGTCGGCCTGGGCCAGGACCTTCAAGTGATGGCTCATGCCCGACTGGCCAATGGCGAAGATCTGCGCCAGTTCCAGCACGCCGAAGGAATCGTTTGCCAGCGCCCGCAGTACGTTCAGGCGCAACGGATCGCCAGCGGCCTTGCATAAGGCAGCCAGTTCATCGCCATCGTCGGGACGCAGGGAGGGCACGGGTAGGTTCATAAGGCCAGCAGTCTAGTGATGGGTGGAAATCATCGCAAGGTCAATATCAAAAAGTTTTGATATTGGTCGATAAGTGGCGGTTATAAGCGAGCGCTATCCTCCTTAGACGAAGTGGCGGCCGAGTTCTGCAGGCGATTGCGCGCAAACCACAGGAAAAACACCCTCAAGTGACTATCTGTCATTGCCCGCAGGCGGTGGCTGAGGGAAAATGCCGGTCCTTTTTTCCGTTTCTTTTATTCAACCCTCAGGAGAACAGCGATGCCCAGCCGTCGTGAGCGTGCCAACGCCATTCGTGCCCTCAGCATGGATGCCGTGCAAAAAGCCAACAGCGGCCATCCCGGTGCCCCGATGGGCATGGCGGATATCGCCGAGGTCCTTTGGCGTGACTACCTGAAACACAACCCGAGCAACCCATCGTTCGCCGACCGTGACCGCTTCGTGCTGTCCAACGGCCACGGCTCGATGCTGATCTACTCGCTGCTGCACCTGACCGGCTACGATCTCACCATCGACGATCTGAAAAGTTTCCGCCAACTGCACAGCCGCACCCCGGGTCACCCTGAATTCGGCTACACCCCAGGCGTCGAGACCACCACCGGTCCCCTGGGCCAAGGCCTGGCCAACGCCGTCGGTTTCGCGCTGGCTGAAAAAGTCCTGGGCGCGCAGTTCAACCGTCCCGGCCACGACATCGTCGACCACCACACCTACGTATTCCTGGGTGATGGCTGCATGATGGAAGGCATTTCCCACGAAGTCTCCTCCCTGGCCGGCACCCTGGGCCTGGGCAAGCTGATTGCCTTCTACGACGACAACGGCATCTCCATCGACGGCGAAGTCGAAGGCTGGTTCACCGACGACACCCCTAAGCGTTTCGAAGCCTACAACTGGCAAGTGATCCGCAACGTCGACGGCCACGACCCGGAAGAAATCAAGACCGCCATCGACACCGCCCGCAAGAGCGAGCAGCCGACCCTGATCTGCTGCAAGACCACCATCGGTTTCGGCTCGCCGAACAAGCAAGGTAAAGAAGACTGCCACGGCGCCCCACTGGGTGACGCGGAAATCGCCCTGACCCGTGAAGCGCTGAAGTGGAACCACGGCCCGTTCGAAATCCCGGCCGACATCTACGCCGAATGGGATGCCAAGGAAAAAGGCCTGGCCGCCGAAGCCGAGTGGGACCAGCGTTTCGCCGCCTACTCCGCCGAATTCCCTACGCTTGCCAATGAGCTGGTGCGCCGTCTCGCCGGTGACCTGCCTGCCGACTTCTCGGAGAAAGCCTCGGCCTACATCGCCGAAGTTGCGGCCAAGGGCGAGACCATCGCCAGCCGTAAAGCCAGCCAGAACACCCTGAACGCCTTTGGCCCGCTGCTGCCTGAGTTCCTCGGCGGTTCGGCCGACCTGGCCGGTTCCAACCTGACCCTGTGGAAAGGTTGCAAAGGTGTCTCGGCCGAAGACGCCAGCGGCAACTACATGTACTACGGCGTGCGCGAATTCGGCATGAGCGCCATCATGAACGGCGTGTCCCTGCACGGCGGCCTGGTGCCTTACGGCGCGACCTTCCTGATGTTCATGGAATACGCGCGCAACGCCGTGCGCATGGCCGCGCTGATGAAGAAGCGCGTTATCCATGTGTACACCCACGACTCCATCGGCCTGGGCGAAGACGGCCCGACCCACCAGCCGGTCGAGCAACTGACCAGCCTGCGCACTACGCCGAACCTGGATTGCTGGCGCCCAGCCGACGCGGTCGAATCCGCCGTGGCCTGGAAACACGCGATCGAGCGCAAGGACGGCCCTTCGGCGCTGATCTTCTCGCGTCAGAACCTGCAACATCAGGTGCGCACCGACGCGCAGATCGCCGACATCAGCCGTGGTGGCTACGTGCTCAAGGACTGCATCGGCGAGCCGGAGCTGATCCTGATCTCCACCGGTTCCGAAGTCGGCCTGACCGTTCAGGCCTACGACAAGCTGACTGCCCAAGGCCATAACGTGCGCGTGGTGTCCATGCCATGCACCAGCGTGTTTGAAGCTCAGGACGCTGACTACAAACAATCGGTATTGCCGTTGCAGGTCAGTGCGCGTATCGCCATCGAAGCGGCCCATGCCGACTACTGGTACAAGTACGTGGGCCTGGAAGGCCGCGTGATCGGCATGACCACCTACGGTGAGTCGGCGCCGGCGCCAGCCTTGTTCGAAGAGTTCGGTTTCACCCTGGAAAACATCCTGGGTCAGGCTGAAGAGCTGCTGGAAGACTAAGTCAGTCTGCGTTGTCTGTACTGGCGCCATCGCGGGCAAGCCCGCTCCCACATTGGATCGCGATCTGAATGTAGGAGTGGGCTTGCCCGCGATGGCGATGGCGCATTCAGCACCGAACTAACCTTGATCGAGAACCCCATGCCCCAACCGCGTCCCTACAAAGTTGCACTCAACGGCTACGGCCGCATTGGTCGTTGCGTCTTGCGTGCTCTGTTCGAGCGAGGGCCGGCGGCCGGGTTTGAGATTGTTGCGATCAACGATTTGGCCGACATGGCCAGCATCGAATACCTGACACGCTTTGACTCCACCCACGGCCGGTTCCCCGGCGAAGTACGGGTCGACGGCGATTGTCTGCATATCAATGGCGACTGCGTGAAAGTGTTGCGCAGTGCCACCCCCGAGGGCATCGACTGGGCGGCGCTGGGCGTCGACCTGGTGTTGGAATGCTCCGGTGCCTATAACACCCGTGCCGACGGCCAGCGTTTTCTCGACGCCGGCGCACCTCGCGTGCTGTTTTCCCAGCCGATGGCCAGCGAGGCGGATGTCGACGCCACCATCGTCTACGGCATCAACCAGGATTGCCTGACCGGCGATGAGCGGCTGGTGTCCAACGCCTCCTGCACCACCAACTGCAGTGTGCCGCTGTTGCGCCTGCTGGATCAGGCGATCGGCGTGGACTACGTGTCGATTACCACCATCCACTCGGCCATGAACGACCAGCCGGTGATCGACGCTTATCACCACGAAGACCTGCGCCGCACGCGTTCGGCGTTTCAGTCGGTGATTCCGGTGTCCACTGGTCTGGCGCGAGGCATCGAACGACTGTTGCCGGAACTTGCCGGGCGAATTCAGGCCAAAGCCGTGCGGGTGCCGACGGTGAACGTGTCCTGTCTGGACATCACCATGCAAACCGTCAGCGACACCGATGCCGTGGAGGTCAACCGGATTCTGCGCGACGCCGCCGCCAGCGGCCCGCTCAAAGGCTTGTTGGCCTACACTGAACTGCCTCACGCCAGTTGTGATTTCAACCATGACCCGCATTCGGCGATTGTCGATGCCAGCCAGACCCGCGTTTCCGGCCCGAGGCTGGTGAACATCCTGGCCTGGTTCGACAACGAATGGGGGTTTGCCAACCGAATGCTGGACGTCGCAGAGCACTATCTGCAAATAGCCGCCCCAAAATCCGCTCTCTAATTCAAAGACTCTCAGGAATTGCCACCCATGACCGTGTTGAAGATGACCGACCTCGATCTGCAAGGTAAACGCGTACTGATTCGCGAAGACCTCAACGTCCCAGTCAAGGACGGTGTTGTCACCAGCGATGCGCGAATCCTGGCCTCGCTGCCGACCATCAAGCTGGCCCTGGAAAAAGGTGCGGCCGTGATGGTCTGCTCCCACCTGGGTCGTCCGACCGAAGGTGAGTTCTCGGCTGAAAACAGCCTCAAGCCTGTGGCCGATTACCTGAGCAAGGCCCTGGGCCGCGACGTGCCGCTGGTAGCTGACTACCTGGGCGGCGTCGACGTGAAGGCCGGCGACATCGTGCTGTTCGAAAACGTGCGCTTCAACAAGGGCGAGAAAAAGAACAGTGACGAACTGGCCCAGCAATACGCCGCCCTGTGCGACGTGTTCGTGATGGACGCTTTCGGCACCGCTCACCGTGCCGAAGGCTCGACCCACGGCGTGGCCAAGTTCGCCAAGGTCGCGGCTGCTGGCCCGTTGCTGGCTGCCGAGCTGGACGCACTGGGCAAGGCCCTGGGTGCGCCGGCCCAGCCAATGGCCGCCATCGTGGCCGGCTCCAAAGTCTCCACCAAGCTGGACGTGCTCAACAGCCTGAGCCAGATCTGCAACCAACTGATCGTCGGCGGCGGCATTGCCAACACGTTCCTGGCCGCAGCCGGCCACCCGGTGGGCAAGTCGCTGTACGAGCCGGACCTGCTGGACACCGCGCGTGCCATCGCCGCCAAGGTCAGCGTGCCGCTGCCGGTGGACGTGGTCGTGGCCAAGGAATTCGCCGAAAGCGCCGAAGCCACGGTCAAACTCATCGATGACGTGGAGGCCGATGACATGATCCTGGACATCGGTCCGCAAACCGCGGCCAACTTCGCTGAGCTGCTGAAAGCCTCCCGGACCATCCTGTGGAACGGCCCGGTCGGCGTGTTCGAGTTCGACCAGTTCGGCAACGGCACCCAAGTGCTGGCCAAAGCCATCGCCGAAAGTTCGGCATTCTCCATCGCCGGCGGCGGCGACACCCTGGCGGCCATCGATAAATATGGCGTTGCCGACCAGATCTCCTACATTTCCACCGGTGGCGGCGCGTTCCTCGAATTTGTCGAAGGCAAAGTCCTGCCTGCCGTTGAAGTCCTGGAAAGCCGAGCCAAAGGCTGAGGCGGGCGATCAGGAAAAGGAGCATTCCCATGATCAAGTCGTTGGCACTGGTGATCGCAGCGGGCCTGTTGGCCGGCTGCGGCAGTGCGCCGAGCGCGGCGCCGGCGCCTGGAAAAGCGCTGCCTGCGCTGAAAAAAAACTGCTACCAGGCCGATTGGCAAGCCGAGACCATGCCGGTGATCAACAAGCGCATGGGCAACGAACGGCTGGAGAAATACGACTCTGCGCCCAACGGTCAGGAACAGGGTTGCCCTTGACGGGTCTGATCAACTAACCGACTGCAACGCAGCCCTTGGGCCTGCGTGCGAGGATTGGCAATGAAAGGCGTTTTCGCCCTGGCAGCACTGGCCCTACTGGCCGGTTGCAGCAGCATGAACATGTTTAACAAGGCAGAGCCTGCTGACAAATGGACGACCTGGACCTGCGACAGCAAGGCCGAGGTCAACTGGCGCTTTGCCAACCCGGCCCGCACCGAAGTGGATGTCCGTCTCGGCGGCTCGGCCCAGGTTTACCGCCTCAAGCAGGACGTGGCGGCGTCGGGTGTGCTGTACAGCAACGACCAGTTGGCGTTTCACACAAAAGGTGAGGAAGGCCTGGTTTACTGGGTTGCCACCGACGATTTGATCGGGCGCGGCTGCAAGGCCCAGTAAACAGAACACGGTCTCGCATGTAATGAGATCCCAATGTGGGAGGGGGCTTGCCCCCGATAGCGGTCTATCAGTCCTGACTGCGGTGGCCAACCCACCGCAATCGGGAGCAAGCCCCCTCCCACATTGATCCGGTTCCAAAGTGGTACAGATGGTGAACCGGACAGTGAAAAAACGATTCAGCAAGCCAGGCATGCAAAGCCTGACCTGCAATAACTTGAATAGCAGCCGCCGCTACGGCAGGCTTGCACGATTAACGACCCTCGACCGGGAGAGACAACACAATGGCACTTATCAGCATGCGTCAAATGCTGGACCACGCAGCCGAGTTCGGCTATGGCGTCCCAGCTTTTAACGTCAACAACCTTGAGCAGATGCGCGCCATCATGGAAGCCGCTGACAAGACCGACTCTCCAGTGATCGTCCAGGCCTCGGCCGGTGCGCGCAAATATGCCGGTGCCCCGTTCCTGCGTCACCTGATCCTCGCCGCGATCGAAGAGTTCCCGCACATCCCGGTGTGCATGCACCAGGACCACGGCACCAGCCCGGACGTGTGCCAGCGTTCCATCCAACTGGGCTTCAGCTCGGTGATGATGGATGGCTCCCTCGGCGAAGACGGCAAGACCCCGACCGACTACGAGTACAACGTGCGCGTCACCCAACAAACCGTGGCCCTGGCTCACGCCTGCGGCGTATCGGTTGAAGGCGAGCTGGGCTGCCTGGGTTCCCTGGAAACCGGCATGGCCGGCGAAGAAGATGGCATCGGCGCCGAAGGCGTGCTGGATCACAGCCAGATGCTGACCGACCCGGAAGAAGCTGCCGACTTCGTCAAGAAGACTCAGGTCGACGCCCTGGCCATCGCCATCGGCACCAGCCACGGCGCCTACAAGTTCACCAAGCCGCCTACCGGCGACGTGCTGGCCATCGACCGCATCAAGGAAATCCACAAGCGCATCCCCAACACCCACCTGGTGATGCACGGTTCTTCCTCGGTGCCGCAAGAGTGGCTGGCGATCATCAACCAGTACGGCGGCGACATCAAAGAAACCTACGGCGTACCGGTTGAAGAAATCGTCGAAGGCATCAAGTACGGCGTGCGCAAGGTCAACATCGACACCGACCTGCGCCTGGCGTCCACCGGCGCGATGCGTCGCCTGATGGCCACCAACCCGAGCGAATTCGACCCACGTAAATTCTTCGGCGCCACCGTGACGGCGATGCGCGATGTGTGTATCGCACGTTATGAAGCGTTTGGTACTGCGGGCAATGCTTCGAAGATCAAGCCGATCTCGTTGGAAGCGATGTACCAGCGTTACCTGAAAGGTGAGTTGAACGCCAAGGTGAACTGAGCCTCAGGCGTTTAAAAAGAAGCCCGCAGCGATGCGGGCTTTTTTTTGGCCGGGATTTGATCAGCTTGCAGGTCACGCTCGGCGAATCGTGTAGGACGGACCCTTAACCCTCAGTCGACGTAGGACACATGTGGGTTAAGGGCTTGCCCGCGATGGCGGACTGTCAAACAGCTTATCCGGTCACTGACCCACCGCCATCGCGGACAGCGCCGACTTAAAAATCAAACAAACCAGCGTTCACTCATGATCGATATCCAGCTTGGCAAACGTCACCCGTGCGCCTTCCTTGCTGTCGCCAATGTTGTCCTGCACATACGTCCCCGCCTTGAAATACAGCAGCTTGCTGCCCCATGCCGCGCCAATGCGTTCGTTCCACTCACCGTCGGCGGCGTACACGCTGAGCAAGCCGGCTTTATTGAGGTTGATGGTGTACGTGAAGCTCTTCTCCAGCGGCACATTGGAGGCGACGATGATCACCCGGCTTTCATCCTCGTCCGGGCGCATGCGGACCTTGGCGACGATGTTGCCGGTCTGGGTTTTTTCCTTGAACTGGTATTCCAGCTTGATCAGCGGTTTTTGGCTGTCGTAGGCGTGGATCTGGCCGATGACGATTTTCCCGGAGGAGGGCACCTGATTGACGGTCAATGTGGCGTGTAGATAATTGTCGGCTTCGGGGTAGGTCCAGTTGCGCAGGCGGCCATCGGCGTAGGTTTCGCGCAGTTCGCTGCGGGGGTAAATGGCGTTTTCGGTGCGGGTGCCGGTGACGGGTGTCCAGAATTGCACGTTGCTGCCTTCGGCCTGGAAATATTGGTCGTTGAAGCCACTCATCAGCTTTGGGGTGTCGATCGTCGTGGGGGGCGAGCCGACCGGAATGCTTAGGTTCCAGGTGGAAAGATCAATCATGGCGTAGGCCTTTTTACAGATAGGTGTAGGCTTTGGCCCTTGGGCCAGACAGCATCTTTATAGGCGGTAGCCCACCGCTTGTTAATCAATGGCTGGCAAGTTATTGGCGCCAACGGAATGTCAAAAAGCCATGTTCCGCATGAAACGTGGGCTGCAGGGGTTGACCGTTAGTCGGCTTACCAGTTTTTGGCGCAATGATGGCACCCGCGTCACTTCTGATTTTTGGGAACCAAGGCTAGAGTGAGACCTCAGTGCTTGCCTGGGTTTTCTGTCAGAACTGACCGGTGCGGCACCTTAAGGAAGAGACGTAGCATGGAATGCGCTCCACACCCTGGCGATGGTGGTTCGGTTCTTCTGGTGGTCGATGACTACCCGGAAAACCTGATCAGCATGCGTGCCCTTTTGCAGCGTGATGACTGGCAGGTGGTGACCGCCAGTTCCGGCCTAGAGGCTCTGGAGCTGTTGCTCCAGCACGAAGTCGACTTGGTGCTGCTCGACGTAATGATGCCCGGCATGGACGGTTTTGAAGTCGCCCGCCTGATGCGCGGCAGCCAGCGCACACGCATGACGCCGATCATCTTTCTGAGCGCCAATGCGCAATCGCCGGCCGCCGTGCTGGAGGGCTATGCCAGCGGCGCCATCGACTACATGTTCAAACCCTTCGACCCGCATATTCTCAAACCCAAGGTTCAGGCATTGCTGGAGCACCAGCGCAATCGCCGGGCCTTGCAGCGCCTGAGCCATGACCTGGAATCCGCCCGCGCCTTCAACGCCTCGGTGCTGGATAACGCCGCCGAAGGCATCCTGGTGGTCAGCGAGGCGGGCGTGATCGAGTACGCCAACCCGGCGATTTCGCGTCTGCTCAATGCCACGCTCCATGAACTCAAAGGCCAGGATTTCCTGGGTTTCCTGCAAAACCCCCATGTGCCGGCCTGGCTTGAGTCGCAGATGTACGCCAGTTACCGCCGGGGCGAAACCTGGCGCTTGCACGATGCGATCTTGCGCACCGGACGTGGTCAGCAGGTGCCGGTGGCGCTGTCCTGTGCGCCATTGCCTGCCGAGCGAAAGGCGATGGTGGTGACCGTGTTGGACATGTCCGAAGTTCGCCATTTGCATCAACAACTGGAATTCCAGGCGGTGACCGACCCGCTGACCGGTTTGTTGAACCGCCGTGGTTTTTACCAGGCGGTGGAAAACTCCTTGCTGCGCAGTGATCGGACCGAGCAGTCCTTGGTCTTGCTGTACCTGGACCTCGACGGCTTCAAGCGGGTCAACGACTCGCTGGGGCATGACGCCGGTGATCGGGTGCTGCGCTGGGTCTCGGAACAGTTGCAGAGTAGCCTGCGTTCCTACGACATTCTCGGACGCATGGGCGGGGATGAATTCACGGCGTTGCTGGAGCTGGAGTTCCCCGAGCAGGCCGCGAAGATTGCCGAGAAACTGATCGAACGCGTGTCTGTTGGCCAGCAGGTTGACGGTTTGGAGGTGATGCTCGGGGTCAGCATCGGCATCGCCACTTTCCCGGATTGCGGCTCGGACTTGAATGGCCTGTTGCGTGCGGCTGACATCGCCATGTATGAAGCCAAGCGTGCGGGGCGTCAGCAATATCGCTATTACGATCAGGAAATGAACGGCCGTGCGCGCTCGCGGCTGATGCTCGAAGACAGCGTGCGCAGCGCCATCCAGAACAAGGATTTCACCCTGGTGTACCAGCCCCAGGTGTCCCTGGAGGACGGCCATCTGCGCGGCGTGGAGGCATTGTTGCGCTGGCAGCACCCGAGTGTCGGCGATGTACCGCCGGGGCTGTTTTTGCCGCTGCTGGAAGAGGCGCGGCTGATCAGTCAGTTGAGCGCCTGGATCTACCACCAAGTCGCTTCCCAGCGCCAAGCGTGGCAAGCCACGTTCGAGGATGAGCTGGTGTTGAGCGTGAGCCTGAGCGCCAGCCAGTTCAACATGCCCAACCTGGCGAGCCAACTGCAGCAGGTGCTCGACCGACATGGGCTGCAGGGGCGCCAGTTGGAAGTGGAGATCGGTGAGGACAGCCTGATGCATAACCTCGAAGAGTCCGCCAAGCAGCTCAAGTTGCTGCGCGCGGTCGGGGTGCGCATCGCCCTGGATGACTTCGGTTCCAGCCACTGTTCCCTGGCCCATCTGCGCGACCTGGAATTCGATACGCTCAAGCTCGACCGCCAATTGATCGCGTGCCTGCCGGGCTCGCCGCGGGATGCTGCGATGGCCCGCAGCATTATCGAGTTGTGCGGGCATTTCGGCGTGCTGGTGGTCGCCGAGGGCGTAGAGACGCAGGAGCAAGCCCAGTGGCTCAAGGCCAATGGTTGCGCGTTTGTCCAGGGGCCGTGGGCGGCGCAGCCGTTGATGGCCGAGGCGGTGGTCGACTGGTCGCGCGCCCGTTCCGGTTGAATTCGCTACACTGGCGCCCATTCGAACCCTGTTGCAGACCTCAATGACCGCACTGAAATACCTCCAGGCTTACCCCGCAGCCCTCCAGGAGCAAGTGCGCCAACTGATCGCCAAGGACCAGTTGGGCGCCTACCTGGAACAGCGTTACCCCGAACGTCACGCCGTGCAGAGCGACAAAGCCCTGTATGCCTACGCGCTGGCCTTGAAACAGGAGCACCTGCGCAACGCGCCGGCCATCGACAAAGTGCTGTTCGATAACCGCCTTGATCTGACCCACCGCGCCCTCGGCCTGCACACCACGATCTCGCGGGTTCAGGGCGGCAATCTGAAGTCCAAGAAAGAAATCCGTATCGCCGCGCTGTTCAAGGAGGCTGCCCCGGAGTTTCTGCGCATGATCGTGGTACACGAGCTGGCGCACTTCAAGGAATCGGACCACAACAAAGCGTTCTACAAACTCTGTGAGTACATGATGCCGGGCTACCATCAGGTGGAATTCGACCTGCGCGTGTACCTCACGTATCGCGATCTGCAGGGCAAACCCTGACTTTCCAAGGCGGTTGACCATGGATGTGAGCAAGACCAAAAGTAGCTTCTACCGCCGCCTGTACGTGGCGTATTTGATCGACAGCCAGCAGGCCAACAGCGTGCCGGCGCTGACCGAGGTGACGGGCATGCCCCGGCGCACCGCGCAGGACACGATTGCGGCGTTGGCGGATCTGGATATCGTCTGCGAGTTCGAGCAGGAAGACGGCGCGCGCAATCATGCGGGGCATTATCGGATTCGCGATTGGGGCGCGATTGATCGGGGGTGGATCGAGGCGAATCTTGCGTCGATCAAACTCGTATTGGGTTATCCCTGAGGCTTGGCGGTCGCTGGGCTGACGCTATCGCGGGCAAGCCCGCTCCCACATTTAACCGCGTACACCGTTTGGAATGCGCTCGAATGTGGGAGCGGGCTTGCTCGCGATGGGGCCATCAGGCGCGCCGCATGCCTATGTGGGGAATATCGTCTTCAAGGTATTCCTCACCCGCTACCAAAAAACCATGCCGCGCGTAATAGCCCTGCAAATGTGCCTGGGCTGACAGAAAGATCGGCGTCTCTGGCCAGATATCGTCAATCTGCTTGAGCGTTTCTTCCATCATCAGATGCCCCAGCCCGGTGCCGCGTGCCATCGGTGCCACGATCACCCGGCCGATCACCACATCCCCGGCCTGGGTCTCCGGGTCCAGCAGGCGCAGGTAGGCCACCAGTTCATCGTCTTTCCAGGCCATCAGGTGGTGGGTATCGCCTTGCAGGTCCTGCCCGTCGATGTCCTGATAGAGGCACTTTTGCTCGACGACGAAGACCTCGCTGCGCAGGCGCAGAATGGCATACAGCTGTTCCTTGCCCAGCTCGTCGTGATGTTTGCAGACCCATTCGACTGTCATAGTGCGGTTCTCTTTGAAGTGTCTGTCCCGGATAGTAAGCGCCGTAGGTACTTCTGTCTAAATCAGCTATTTTTGTCAGTGCCCTCAATCTGCCATCATTGTGTGCATTCAGCGTCGGGTTCTTTGTGTAATCTGAGCTACTGTTAGATCCTCAGGCACTCCCTGAGCCAAGGCTACCGCCTGCCCGCCAAGGACTTTAAGCATGCCGCGATGCTCTCGTGCCGTTGCTTTGATTGGAATGTTGTTGCTGGCCCAGCCGGCGTTCGCGCAGCGTCTGCGCCTGGTGGCGGATGCCTGGCCACCCTTTACCGATGCCACCTTGATCAATGGCGGGCTGGCTACCGATATTGTCAGCACAGCCTTGGCCCGCGCCGGTTATGCCAGTGATTTTGAGCAGGTGCCCTGGGCCCGCGCGTTGATGGGCGTCGGCGATGGGCGCTACGACGTGGTGGTCAACGCCTGGTATGACGACGCTCGCACGCATCTGGGGCAATTTTCCGCTGAATACCTGATCAACCGCTTGGTGTTTATCAAGCGCCGCGACGATCCCATCGAGTTCCAGAACCTTGAGCAATTGCACGACTACCCCATCGCTGTGGTGCGCGGGTATGCGTATACAGCGGCGTTCGACCAGGACACCCAGTTACAGAAAATCCCGGTGCATAGCTTCGCCATGGCAGTGCGCATGCTCGTCGCGCGTCGGGTACGCCTGACGGTGGAGGACGAATACGTCGCTCGCTATTACCTGGCACAGGAGTCGGCGCGGGTGCGTAACTCGGTGGAGTTTTTGCCGCAGCCATTGAGTGAAAACAGCCTGCATATTCTGGTCAGCCTGAAGAACCCCGAGCATGAGCAGATCGTTGCCAGCTTTGACCGCGAGATTGCCAAGATGAAGACTGATGGCAGCTACGCGCGGTTGATGAAGCAGCACGGGATGTAGGGGCCTACGCCGCGCTGGTGTCTTTGATCAGGTGCGCCGCCAGGGTGCGCAACGGCCCCAACTGCCGGCAAATCAACGCCAGTTGCGTCTGCACCAAACGTTGCCCTTCATCGATCTCATCGGGCATCTGTTCCAGCTCTGCGGCCAACGCTTCCTCGGCATCGCTCTGAATCGCGATCGGCTGTTTATTGGCCAGCCCCGTGGCAATTTCGTCGATGCTCGCCGCCAGGGTTTTCCCCGCGCCGTCGATCAAGTGCTCGCGCACGTCGGCCGGCAGTTGGGTTTCGCGGTGTGCGCCGAGCCCCGACAGGTAGCTGAGCAAGGTATGGGACAGCACCAGGAAGCGGAAGCCCACATCGGCTTCCTTTCGGAAGTGCCCCGGCTCCATCAGCATATTCGCCAGGGTGGTGGACAGCGCCGCATCGGCGTTGTGTGCGTTGCGTCGGGCCAGGCGATAGGCGAGGTCGTCGCGTTTGCCGGCGGCGTATTGCTGCATGATCTGGCGCAGGTAGATGCTGTTGCAGGTCAGGGTGTTCGCCAGCACTTTGTTCAGGCGCCGGCCTTGCCAGTCCGGCAGGAACAGGAACACGGTCAGGCCGGCAATCACGCTGCCGATCAAGGTGTCGAACAGCCGTGGCAGGAACAACCCGTAGCCATCGCCCACCTGGTTGAAGCAGAACAGCACCATCAGGGTGATCGCTGCCGTGGCCAGGGTGTAGCGGGTGGTGCGGTTGATAAAGAACACCAGGCCTGCGGCGATGGCGAACATCGATTGCACCAGGGCGCTGGGGAACAGGTCGAACAGCGCCCAGGCCACGGTGAGGCCGATGGCCGTGCCGATGATCCGCTGGCCAAGCTTGCGCCGTGTGGCGCCGTAGTTGGGCTGGCAGACGAACAGGGTGGTGAGGATGATCCAGTAGCCCTGGGAGGCGTGGATCGCATGCAGGGTGCCATAGCCGATGGTCAGCGCCAGGGCCAGGCGTAAGGCGTGGCGGAACAGCAGCGAGGTCGGCGTGAGTTGGGTGCGCAGGCGCGTCCACATTTCTTTGAGGTTGCGCGGGGCGCGATCGAGCAAGTTGCTGTCAGTAGCGTCGGCCAGCGCGTCAGGGTTGCTGGCGTCGCCCAGCAGGCGGTCGAGGGTCGACAGGTTGGCCGCCAGCGCACGCAAGGAACGCAGCAGGCCGCGCCAGGCCGGGTTGCTCTGGATGCGCAGGTGTTCCATGGACGCGTTCAGGTCGCCCAGGGCTTCGGCGAAGCTGGCGTCATAGATGAACGGCTGGCGCAGTTGGATCGACTCGGCCAGGGCCGCGCACGCCTTGCCTTGCTGGCGCAGCAGGCGCTGGCAGCGGAATAGCACATCGCTATGGAAGAAGGCCTCGGCGAGGGCGTTGTAGGGGTAGTGGGATGAACTGGCGCGTTCGTGGATGTCCTGGGCCAGGAAGTACAGCTTGAGGTAACGACTGACCTTCGAGCCCGGCCGCCCATTGCCGACGCGGTGCAGGATGATTTCCTTCGCCGCATTCAGCGCGGCCACCACCCGGCCGTTTTGCTGGGCCAGTTCCAGGCGTCGCGCCTCCACGTCCAACTGGCGGATCGGCTCGAACAGCGACGATTTGAGCTTGAGGTAATGTCCCAATTCGCGAAACAACCGCGCCAGGCTCTGCTGCACCGGCTGGTTGGAAAACAGCACCTGCCACAGCACCGACAGCGCCCCGTACCAGGCGGCCCCGGCCACCAGCAGCAGCGGTTCATGCCAGAAGTCCGTGACGGCGCCGCCGCGTTGGTCCACGCCGATCATGGTGTAGACCGACAGGATCAAGGTGGCCGAAGCAATCGCGCCATAACGTTCGCCAAGGGCGCCGAGCATGGTCAGGCCAAAACTCGCCAGGGCCAGGGCGACTGCAAAGGCCCAGGGGTAGGGGAACAGCAGCTCCACCGACAGCGCGGCAATGCTGAAACACACCAGCGTCACCGCCAGGGCATTGAGGCGGCCTTGCCAACTGTCGTCGGTCTCGGCCAGGGCGCTGGCGATAATTCCCAGGAACAGCGGGATCAGCAGCGTCATTTCATCTTGGTACCAGCACAGCGCCATGCTGCCGGTGAGGGCGATGAAGACCCGAACGCTGTAACTGAATTTATCCAGCGCCCACAGGCGCCGCATGGATTGGTTGAACGAGGTCGATGACATGAAGGCTGGAGTCTTCCGGGACGATGCCGCTAAATTGGGCCAGTAATGACGCCACGGCAAGCGTGGCGATCACATCTGACGTCAAAATTTATTCCGGCCACACCATTCTCAATGTGCAATGCAGTACAAATGTGGGAGGGGGCTTGCCCCCGATTGCGGTGTGTCAGTCACTTGATGAGTTGACTGTTCCACTGCCATCGGGGGCAAGCCCCCTCCCACACTTGACCGAGTACATCCTTCAGGCATATTGCGCGGCGGCGTAGCCGGAAGCCCAGGCCCACTGGAAGTTGAAACCACCGAGGTGGCCGGTCACATCCAGTACTTCACCGATAAAGTACAAGCCTGGGCTTTTCAGCGATTCCATGGTCTTGGACGACACTTCTCGCGTATCCACGCCGCCCAGCGTCACTTCGGCGGTGCGGTAGCCCTCGGTGCCTGCCGGCACCAGTTGCCAGCTCGCCAGTTTTTGCGCGATGTCGGCCAGTTCGGCGTGGGTGTACTGCTTCATCGGCTTGGACACGAACCAGGTTTCCACCAGCAGGTTGGCCATCTTCTTGGTGAAGATCTCACCCAGCAGGGTTTTCAGCTCGCTGTTGGGGCGCTCGGCCTGTTGCTGTTGCAGCCAGGCGTGGGCGTCGTGGTCGGGCAGCAGGTTGATCTCGACCGTGTCACCGGATTCCCAATAGGAGGAAATCTGCAAAATCGCCGGCCCGCTCAGGCCGCGATGGGTAAACAGGAGGTTCTCGCGAAAGCTCTGGCCGTTGCAGTTGACCAGGCAGTCCACCGAGGTGCCGGACAACTCGCCGCACACGTCCTTGAGCTGGTCGGTGATGGTGAACGGCACCAGCCCGGCGCGGGTCGGCAGCAGTTCGTGGCCGAACTGCTTGGCCACCTGATAACCAAAACCGGTTGCGCCCAGCGTCGGAATCGACAAACCGCCGGTGGCGATCACCAGGGACTCGCAGCGCAGCTCACCCAGCGTGGTCTGCAACTGGTAGCCACTCTCGAGCTTGGCAATCTCTTGAATCGAAGTATCCAGGTGCAGGCTCACGCCGGTCTGGATGCACTCGTCGAGCAGCATGCCGAGGATGTCGCTGGATTTGTTATCGCAGAACAACTGGCCGAGTTTCTTCTCGTGGTACGGCACGCCGTGCTTGGCCACCAGCCCGATGAAATCCCATTGGGTGTAGCGGGCCAGGGCGGATTTGCAGAAGTGTGCGTTGTGCGAGAGGAAATTGGCCGGCTCGGTGTACATATTGGTGAAATTGCAGCGGCCACCGCCGGACATCAGGATCTTCTTGCCGGCCTTGTTCGCGTGGTCGATCAGCATCACCTTGCGCCCACGCCCGGCGGCGGTCAGTGCGCACATCAAGCCTGCGGCGCCGGCGCCAATGATCACAACTTCGGTCGAGCGCACAGCAATGTCCTCACAAAATATTGATCTGAAATGCAATCAAAACTGTGGGAGGGGGCTTGCCCCCGATGGCGGTGGTCCAGTCAATTAATCAGGTGACTGATACACCGCCATCGGGGGCAAGCCCCCTCCCACATTGGATCTCCATGGGATGGGAGATCGCTTACAGGATCCGCACGCGCAACGAACGGCCCTTGATCTTGCCGTCATTCAAACGCTGCAACGCCTGCTTGGCGACGCCGCGTTCCACGGCGACGAAGGCCTGGAAATCAAAGATCGCGATCTTGCCGACCTGGGCGCCGGGGATGCCGGCGTCACCGGTCAGTGCGCCGAGGATGTCGCCCGGGCGTACCTTGTCTTTACGGCCGGCGGCGATGCACAGGGTGCTCATCTGCGGCAGCAGCGGGCCACCGCTCTGCGGCTTGAGGTTGTCCAACTGGTCCCAGTTCAGCGGCGATTTCTGCAACTGCTCGATGGCTTGGGCACGGTGCGCTTCGGACGGCGCCACCAGGCTGATGGCGATCCCGGTCTCACCGGCACGGCCGGTGCGGCCGACGCGGTGGATGTGGATTTCCGAGTCGCGGGCCAGTTCGACGTTGATCACCATGTCCAGCGAGTCGATGTCCAGGCCACGGGCGGCGACGTCGGTGGCGACCAGTACCGAGGTGCTGCGGTTGGCGAACATCGCCAGCACCTGGTCACGGTCACGCTGTTCCAGGTCGCCATGCAGGCCGACGGCGGAGATGCCCTTGGAGGTCAGGTGATCGACGGTTTCCTGCACTTGCTGCTTGGTGAAGCAGAACGCCACGCATGAGGCTGGACGGAAGTGCGCGAGCACCTTGGTCACCGCGTCCATGCGTTCTTCCGGCGAGATCTCGTAGAAACGCTGCTCGATCTGGTCATCGGAGTGGAAGGCTTCGGCCTTCACTTGCTGCGGCGCGCGCATGAATTTGGAGGCCAACTGCTTGATGCTCACCGGGTAGGTGGCCGAGAACAGCAGGGTCTGGCGGCGGGCCGGGGTCTTGCTGATGATGTCTTCGATGGCGTCGTAGAAGCCCATGTCGAGCATGCGGTCGGCTTCGTCGAGGATCAGCGTGTTCAAACCATCGAGCACCAGCGAACCCTTGCGCAGGTGTTGCTGGATGCGGCCCGGGGTGCCGACGATGACGTGGGCGCCATGCTCCAGGGAGGCGATCTGCGGGCCGAGGGACACGCCGCCACACAGGGTCAGCACCTTGATGTTGTCTTCGGCACGGGCCAGGCGGCGGATTTCCTTGGCCACCTGGTCGGCCAGCTCGCGGGTCGGGCACATCACCAGGGCCTGGCAGCCAAAGTAGCGCGGGTTGATCGGGTTCAGCAGGCCGATGCCGAACGCAGCCGTCTTGCCGCTGCCGGTCTTGGCCTGGGCAATCAGGTCCAGCCCCTTGAGGATCACCGGCAAGCTCTGCGCCTGGATCTGCGTCATCTCGGTATAACCCAGCGAGTCGAGGTTAGCCAGCATGGCGGCGGAGAGCGGCAACGTATTAAAAGCGGTGGCGATGGTGGTCACGGGACTGGCTCTGCAAAACAAAATGTCGCGCAGTGTACCAGCCCCGTGGGATTTTCCCTGCAAGTTCTCGACGAGACGCCTGCTAGTGTTCGATGTCGTGCTCGCGGCTGACCATGCGTTTGCCGTCTTTTGGCGACAGTTGCAGAAAAATCGCCGCCGCCAGCATCGCCATGATGCCCACGGTGAGGAAGGTCAGCTGGAAGGCTCCGAGTATTGTGCTCACACCGTCGTTGCCCGATTCGGCGGTAAACCCGCCGAGCAGCGCACCGGCGCAGGCTACGCCGAGGCTCAGGGACAGTTGCGCCACCACCGACAGCAAGCTGTTGCCGCTGCTGGCCTGGGCGTCGTCGAGGTCGATCAGGGTGACGGTGTTCATCGCGGTGAACTGCAAGGAGTTGATTGCCCCCAGTACCGCCAGCATGCCCAGCAGCAGCGGGTAGGGTGTCTGCTCGCTGACCAGGCCCATGCTCGCCAGCATCAGGCCCAAGGCCAGGGTGTTGCCGGTCAATACCACGCGGTAGCCCAGGCGTTCGATCAACGGCCTTGCGACAGACTTGGCCAACATCGCTGCCGCCGCCAGCGGCAGCATGCTCATCCCGGCCTGGGACGGTGAATAGCCCAAAGCCACCTGCAGCAGCAACGGCACCAGAAACGGCAAGGCGCCGCTGCCCAGGCGCGCGAACAGGTTGCCCAGGATGCCCACCGCAAAGGTGCGGGTCTTGAACAGCGCCGGCGAAAACAGCGGGTTATCGATATGCCCGGCGCGCAGCCAGTAGGCCGCCAGGCACGCCAGCCCGCCAAACAGCAGCAACATCACCCGCAGGTGCGGCAGGTGCAATTCGCCCAGACCTTCCATGGCGATGGTGATCAGCACCATCGCCGCGCCGAACAGCAGGAAGCCGCTCCCATCGAAACGCGTGCGCTCGCTGCCGCGCAGGTCGGGGATGAACTTCCACACGGCGTAGCAGCCGATCATGCCCACCGGCAGGTTGATCAGGAAAATCCAGTGCCACGTCAGGTATTGCACCATCCAGCCGCCGAGGGTCGGGCCGAGCAGCGGGCCGAGTAGGCCGGGGATGGTGATGAAACCCATGATCCGCACCAGCTCGGAGCGCGGATAAGCGCGCAGCACCACGAGTCGGCCGACCGGCAGCATCAGCGCACCGCCCAGGCCCTGGATCACCCGCGCGCCGACCAGCATGGTCAAGCTGCTGGACAGCGCGCACAGCAGCGAGCCAATGCTGAACAGCATGATCGCGCCAAAGAAGATTTTCTTGGTGCCGAAGCGGTCGGCGATCCAGCCCGACGCCGGGATCAGCAAGGCGACGGTGAGCATGTAGGCGATCACCACCCCTTGCATGCGCAGCGGGTTCTCTGCGAGGTCCCGGGCCATGGCCGGCAGTGCCGTGTTGAGAATCGTCCCATCCAGCGATTGCATGAAGAAGGCAATCGCGACCACCCAGGGTAGCCAGCGGGCGGTCTTGGCATCGAGAGGGGCGCGATTCGGCATGGGATCCCTTTTATTAGGAGGCTATGTGTCGGCGATTATGCGCTATCCGTCGCTCCTTTTCCCACTGGAGGTTCGTCTAAATCCGACAGCGTCGCGTGCTCGCCAACCAGGAAATCCAGCAGCGCCCGGTGGACCGCCAGCGCCGCTTCGCGGGACTCCAGGTCGAGCAAATGCCCGGTATGTTCGGCGACGGCAAAGCTGCTGCGGCCGACGTATTGCTGGAACAGTCGGGCCTCGGTGGCCGGGGTGTATTCGTCCAGCGTGCCGTTGAGGAAATGCACCGGTGTTTCGATCCGGGTGAGCTGCGGCAGGTAGTTGCCATCGCCCATCGCCAGCACCTGGTGGATATGAAAGCGCGCCTGGCGGTATTCGGTGGTGGCCATGTTCGACAGGTGCCGATGGTTGTTGCGCTTGAGCCGCGGCGACAAGTATTTGCCCACCGTTTCGTTGAGCAAATGGCCGACGGCGGACTTGTCATCGGCCTCGATCAGCACGCGCACCCGCTCGACATAGTCGAGCATCGCCGGGTTGAGGTTCGGCGCCAGCGCCATCACTACCGAGCTTTCGATGGAGGGCGGGTTGTGCGCCAGGGTCAGCAGCGTGGAGATGCCACCCCACGAGGCCGACACCAAGTGGTTGACCTGGAAGCGCTCCACCAGCGCGCGCAGGATTTGTACCTCGTCGTCCTTGGTCACCAGATCCAGGTTGGTGTTGTGCTCGCGCGAATAGCCGGAGAACGGCAGGTCGAACAGCAGCACATTGAAATGTTCGGCGAGGCACTTGCTGGTGCGCGCAAACGAGCGGGTGGTGGACAGCGCTCCATTGACCAACAGCACGGTTTTCCTTTCCGGATGTTTCTGTGGATCGAACCCCAGCTGTTCTACGTAGACGTTGTAGTGCTTGAACAGCTTTTCTATGACAAAACTTCCATGGTTCATGTCAACGCTCCAGCTTGCCCTATCCCGGGCAAGGTCATACATCACGTGCGGGCACGTGGATTGGATGGCGGGATGCCACTAACGTTTATAGCGGGGAATCTGGAGGGGAACAACGGAACGTATGGCCAAAATCTGGCAGAAAAGAAGCGTCGCTACAGCAGAAGGGATTTGCCTGTAGGAAGCGAACCCCCTATAGGCAAATGCGCCTTTTCAGCGTTTAGTCTGGACGCGGTGTAAACGCTGGCGGATGTTTAAACGAGGATGAATACACTCTCTGCCTTTTTCCAATCCGAGTTGGAAAGTGGTCTTTTGATACTCCAGAGGTCGATATTTCCATCGACAACAGCGACCGAATGAGTCTTGTTGGCGAGGGTGCCGATTGCGCCGTCGATCAACTCGTCAACCTTGCCCTGGCGCATATGGTGCTTGAGTCCCAGGCGCGTTAACGCTTCGCCCGGGGTCTCGCCGTCGTTTAATGACCGCAGGGCGGCTTCGAAACTTTCACCGGCCCGTCCGTCGTTATTTTCGTTCTGCGCGCGTTTCGCACTGACGGCATACAAAAAAGTGGCATGTCGCAGAACCTTCCCATGCCCGGCAAATCCGGATTTGTAGTCGGCTTGTTGCAACTCCTCGTGGGTGATGGAAACCTTCTCGCCATCCCTCATCACTACGTCGAATCCATCCATGGTCCGCTCTATGCTTTTGTAAATACCTTCCGGGTGACTGCCAAACTTGACCATCGCCGCTTTTATTGCAGAAACCGTTACGCAGTTTCCTTCGGTCACCTGGAAAAAATCGCTCCATATGCTTTTCGGACGGATACCCGATTCGGTAACGGAGCGACCCGATGGTCGCGGATGTTCTGGCCCTTGGGTGTAATCAGATTTGAACTCACCGTTGTCCAGGTGGCGGTTGTTGATACTGCTATTGTCATAAGGTGTGACGATGTTTGAATAAGACAGCGATGTGG
>Ga0209913_1000294_pt1 | contig 47031 bp, 44 predicted proteins | sample PersoiDNA2013203_FD_185805 | JGI IMG/M metagenome (GOLD analysis project Ga0209913, IMG submission 185805) | Permafrost soil microbial communities from the Arctic, to analyse light accelerated degradation of dissolved organic matter (DOM) -... | ecosystem: Environmental > Terrestrial > Soil >...
GGCGCCAAAGGCCAGCTCTTTGCCGTCGCTCCAGGCCTCGAAGGCTGGCGACACCAGGCGGCTGATGCCGAGCGCCGCCACCAACAGGCTCACACCGGCCACGGCGGCCCCCATGATCCGCGAGGCCAGGGCGGCGATCTCGTCGGCGCGGGCGATCAGGCGCGCAATCCACCAGCCGTTCAGGCCATCGGTGACCAACATGCCCAGCACAAACAGCATGCCCAGCGTCACCGACGGGATCACGCCACCAAACTGGGCGCCCGTGGCGGCAAACATCACTGACTGGGTGACCGTGTCGAACGACAAGGCAAACAAGGCCCCGACCGCCGCCACGCCCCAAGCGCTGCGGGCCTGGGCCAGGCGCCCCAGAAAGCGCCCTTTGAGCGACACCAGGGGCACGGCCTTGCCCGGTGCGGCCGTCAGCACCGCATGCAGGTTGATGGCGCCGATGGCCAGCAAAAAGGTGATCGACACCCAGGCGCCCAAAGCATCAAGCCAGGCCGGGGGCGTCCAGCGCTCGGTGACCGAGCCCACCACCAGCGCAATGCCCAGCACGATGGCCCCGTGGCCCGCAGAGAACAAGGCGCCGCAGTAGCGCGCCACCCCGGGCCGGCGCTGCTGGTTCAGCCGGGTCAGGCCATCGATGGCGGCCAGGTGGTCGGCATCAAAGCCATGGCGCATGCCAAGCAGGAAAATGAGCGCGCACAAGGCGCCCCAGTCGGTGGGCAAGTCATGCATGGCAGCAGTCGGTTGGGGAGGGGCAGGGTGGGTATGATGAATCTAAAAATGATCATACAAAATCCGTGCCAGTCCCGCAGCAAATGGGCTGCTGCAAATGAAAGCGCAGGTTACCGCTGACCTGCCGGCCCGTTGCCTGAACCTGTCATGGGCACCAGGTGTTCATGCCCGTGGGCATGGTGCACGGCCAGGGGCACGATGTGCAGCGAGCCATGGCTGACGCCGGCCTGGGTGGTGACCGATTTTGCAAACTCTTGCACCAGTCGGGTCTGGCCGCGCAGGATCACGACCTCCACGCAGTGATCATGATCCAGGTGGGCATGGGTGGTCGAGATGGTGATCTCGTGGTGCTCGTGCTGAAGGTCGGTCAGCCGCATGGCCAACTGCCGTTGATGGTGGTTGTACACATAGCTCAGCGTGGCCACGCACAGGCCGTCGGGGTTGTCCTGTTGTCGGGCCTTGCCCAGATCGGCCCTCAGCAGATCACGAAAGGCCTCCGACCGGTTTTCATAGCCCCGCTCGCTGACGATGGCGTCAAACGCATCGGCTAGCTCATCGTCCAGAGACATGGTCAAGCGCTTCATTCAGGCTCCTGTGCAAACGCAAGCCCCCGTCCCAGGATGAGGGACGAAAGCATCGACAGTTTAGAACGGGTTGACACCCCGGGCTCGGCAAAACGCCGCGTCCAACACGCTCACCGCCCCCTTCACAGCACCTTCACCGCCCCACCACCCGCTGCACCCCCAGCAACACCAGCGCGCCGCCTGCCACGCCATTGATGGCGCGCTCCAGGCGCAGGTAGCGCTGCCGCAGCGCCGGCAGACCAAACACCAGCGTGATGCCCAGGTGCCAGCCCAGGGACAACAGCAAAACCATCAGCACCACCAACACCTGGAACCAGACGGGCGAAACCGCAGGCAGCAGAGTGGCAAAGGCGCTGGTCCAGAACACGGCACCCTTGGGGTTGGTGAGCCCGGTCATCAGCCCCACCCGGTAGGCCACACCCGCCGTGGGCGTGTCAGCCAGGGGACCGGGGCCGTTGCGCTGCCGGCCGGCACGTGTTGACATGGCCGCCCTGAGCAGCGTGGCCCCATACCAGACCAGGTAGGCCGCCCCCAGCAGCCGCACGGCGGTGGCCACCATGGGGTGGGTGGCCAACAGGGCCGACAGGCCGGCCATCGACAACACCACCCACAGCACCGAACCCGTCACCAGACCCAGCACGGTCCAGCGTGCATCGCGCTGCCGGCCATCCAGCGACAGCTGACTGAGGATGAAGAAGTTCGGCCCGGGGCTGGCCAGCACGGCCAGGTAAACCGCAGCAAGCAGCAGAAGAGAAGATACGTAGGGCATGGCAGATCCGGTGGATGGGCCATTAAAACGGACGGCCAATACCAGGCCGGGCAACCGCCGCACCTGCTCGCACAGCATGGGCACTCGGCCCCATCCTGAGCACCTCACCCCCGCATAAGCACAGACGGAAATCTCAATTGACCCTGGCCCGGTCACGGCATGAACATGGCCGCCAGCCTGTTCAACCACCACGATGGCCGCGCCCGTCCGCGGCCCGCACACCATGTCACACATCGACCCTTCCCTGGACGCTGCCGCCCTGCAAACCCTGCGCTGGATCGGCGCCCCGCCCGACAACTGGGTCAGTCCGCACCAGGGCATCGACCACGACGTCACGGTGGTGGGCTCGGGCCACACCGGCAGCACCTTTGCCTTTGCGCTGCAGCGCGCCGGCATCCGCAAGCTCAATGTGATCGACGCCGCCGCTGACGAGGCCGCCGCCGGCCTGTGGCGGCACCGCGCCCGCATGCAACAGTTGCGCACGCCCAAGAACCTGGTGGGCCCCGAACTGGGCTTGCCGGCGCTGGGCTTTCAGGCCTGGTACGAGGCACGCCACGGTGAGGCCGCGTTTGCCGCGCTCGACCGCATTCCGCGCCTGGAGTGGCCGCTTTACCTGAGCTGGTTCCGAGAGATCACCGGCCTGCAGGTTCGCTACCAGACCCGGCTGCTGCGCATCGAACCCGTGCCCGCCCAGGGCCAGGTGCCCGAGCACCTGCGCCTGCACCTGGAGGTCGCCGGCCAGCCCCGCACCGAGACCACGCGCAAGCTGATCCTGGGCAATGGCGTGGCCGGCAGCGGCGCCCCAAATGTGCCGCCCGTGGTGGCCGGCCTGCCGCGCAAGCTGTGGGCCCACACCTCCGACCTGATCGACTTCAACGCCCTGCGCAACCGCCGCGTGGCCGTGATCGGCGGTGCCGCCTCGGCCTTTGATGCGGCCGGCGTGGCCCTGGAGCAAGGCGCCGCCGAGGTGCGCCTGTTTGCCCGCCGCGACCATTTGGCCGCCCTGCCCGTGCTGCGCGCCCGCGGCTACCCCGGCGCCTACGACAACTACCCGCTGCTGCCCGACGCGGTGCGCTGGACCCAGGCCCTGCGCTACCAGCAGGCTGGCTCGACCGCACCGGCCGACTCGGTCCAGCGCGTGCTCAAGCACCCGCAGTTCCACCTGCATCTGGGCGTGACCTGGCAGGCTGCGCACGCCCATGAAGGCCAGGTGCGCGCCCAAGTGGGCGGCGAAAACTTCGACTTCGACTATGTGATTGCCGGCACCGGCTTCCACGCCGACCTGGCCCTGCGCCCCGAGCTGGCCAGCCTGGCCCCGCTGGCCGCCCAATGGCGCGACCGCTACCAGCCGCCGGCCAACGAGCGCCACGATGGCCTGGCCAGCCACCCCTACCTGGGCCTGGGCAGTGAGTTGCAGGAGAAAGTGCCCGGCACCGCGCCCTGGCTGCAACACATCCACATCTACAACCCCGGCGGCTTTGTGAGCAGCGGGCTGCCCTTGGGTGACGTGCCCAGCCTGCGCCGCGACGTGCCGCGCGTGGTGCGCCACATCAGCCAGTCGCTGTTCCTGAGCGACTGGCCGCTGCACGAGCAGCGCTTCAACGCCCCGGTGCCCCCCGACTTCACCGAGGAGCTGTACGCCCACGCGCTGTGGCAGGGCCCCGAGGCCACGACAGCGGCCACGGAGCTGGCAGCAGCGCAGGCCTGAACCTGTCTTGCTGAGCCACGACCTTGCCCTGCCCAATTTTTGAGCAGGGCAAGGCAAGCCCTTTCAGATCAACAACTTAAGCCTGCTTTGCAGGCAGTGGGCACGGCTTGTCCACAGCTTTGTCCAGGGATTGCAGGGAGAAGTCGGCACCGGGCAGGGCGGCCACCCCGCATGTGCATATCTGCTTTTCTTCCTTGGTGGGCCAGGGGGCGGCCCCTAGCATCCCCATCGACTCCCACCATCCACAACCCGGCTGCCGCAAGCGGCCAACGACAAGGGCCGCCATGTCCGCCGTACTCCGCCCCACCGACACCGAGACAACTCCCGTCCGCCTGGACTCGAACAACCTGGGCACGCTGCACATCACTCCTCTGGACGCCCCGCTGGGTGCCCGGGTCAGCGGCATCGACCTGCGCGATCGGCCCACCGCGGCCCAGGTGCTGGCCCTGAAGGCGGCGCTGCGGCGCCACCACATCCTGGTGTTCTCGGGCCAATCGCCCAGCGATCAGCAGTACCTTGATTTCACGCTGCACTTCGGCACCGTGTTCACGCCCCCGCGCAATGCGCCGGTGCTGGGCTCGGACCCCTATGGCAACACCCCCGACGTGGTGCGTGTGTCCAACGTGGACGACGGCCTGCTGGGCAACTACGAGCTGCCGGCCCACGCCGACCACCACTGGACACCCCAGCCCTCGGCCGGCTCGCTGCTGCTGGCCCTGGAGGTGCCCGCCCAGGGTGGCGACACCACCTGGCGCAACCTGGCCCTGGCCTACGACACGCTCGACGAGGCCACCCGCCGCGAGATCGATGGCCTGCAGCTGATCACCTACAACCCCTTTTTGCGCTCCAAGAAGCCGCTGCCCGGCGGCAAGGTGAACTACCGCACACCCGACATCGAACCCGTCACGCCCTGGGTGGCCCACCCGTTGGTGCGCACCCACCCCGACAGCGGCCGCCGTGCGCTCTTCCTGGGTGAAGGCACCGAGGTCGAGCTGGTGGGCTACGAGCCCCAGGCCGGTGCGGCCCTGATCGCACGCCTGCGCGCCCACCTGCTGCAAGAGCGCTTTGCCTACACCCACCGCTGGCAGGTGGGCGACGTGGTGTACTGGGACAACCAGATCACCCTGCACGGCCGCACCGAATTCGACCCGGCCCAGCGCCGCGTGCTCAAACGCATCAGCCTGTCAGGCAGCACGCCGTTCTGACGCCCCGTGCCGTGCCCCGAAACGTGCCCCGCGAACTGCTGCTCAACGCCTTCGACATGAACACCGTGGGCCACCTGGCCCACGGCCTGTGGCGGCACCCACGCGACCAGGCCCGGCGTTACACCGACATCCACTACTGGCAATCGCTGGCCCAGACGCTGGAGCGGGGGCTGTTCGATGGCCTGTTTCTGGCCGATGCGGTGGGCCTGTACGACGTCTACGGCGGCGGCCCCGGCGCGGCGCTGGAGGCCGGTGTGCAGGTGCCGGCCAACGACCCGGCCGTGCTGGTGCCGGCCATGGCAGCGGTCACACGGCACCTGGGCTTTGGCATCACAGCCAATCTGAGCCACGAGCCCCCCTACCTGTTCGCCAGGCGCATGTCCACCCTGGACCACCTGAGCCAGGGGCGCCTGGGCTGGAATATCGTCACCGGCTTTCTCGACAGCACGGCCCGTGCCCACGGCCAGGCCAGCCAGACACGGCACGACGAGCGCTACGACCGGGCCGACGACTACATGGCGCTGGTCTACCAGCTCTGGGAAGGCAGCTGGGCCAACGATGCGGTGCTGGCCGACCCGGCCAGCGGCCAGTACGCCCGGCCCGAGCGGGTGCGCACCGTGCGCCACCAGGGGCCCTACTACCAGCTGGAGGCCATCCACCTCAGCGAGCCTTCACCCCAGCGCACACCCCTGCTGTTCCAGGCCGGGGCTTCGGCACGCGGCCTGCGCTTTGCCGCCCGCCATGCCGAGGCGCTGTTCCTGCCCAACCAGGGGCTGCAGGGCACGGCCCAACTGGTGCAGCAACTGAACGGGTCGTTGCAGGCGCAGGGCCGGACGCGCGACAGCTACCGGCTGCTCACCTCGCTGGAGGTGGTGGTGGGGCGCGATGCCGACGAGGCCCGCGACAAATACGCCGACTACGCCCGCCATGCCCGCCCCCAGGCCGCCCTGGTGCAGCTGGCCAGCGCCACCGGGATCGACTTCGCGCGCTACGCACCCGACGAGCCGATCCGCCCGGACGGCCTGGGCGAGGGCATCCAGTCCATCGTGCGCTCGCTCGCACAAAGCGCGGGCCACGGGCCCGACGGCGCGGTGACGGTGCGGGAACTGCTGACCCAGATGCCGCTGGGGGGGCGCATCAGCCCCATCGTGGGCTCGCCTGACGAGGTGGTCGCCGCCTTGCTGCACTGGGCCGACCACACCGGGGTGGACGGCTTCAACCTGGTGCGCACCGTGACCCCCGAGTGCTTTGTCGACTTCATCGACCTGGTGGTGCCTCGCCTGCAGGCGCTGGGCCGCTACAAGACCGCCTATGCCCCCGGCACCCTGCGCGAAAAGCTGACCGGCCACGGGCCCCACCTGCCCGCGGCCCACCCTGGCGCCCTGGCGCGCCAGGGTGCTGCCAGCCCCCCGGCTTGACTGCCGAGCCCAACCGCTTCCCTGGCCTCTTCACCTCACCGAACCCCACCACCGTGTCTATCAACGCCCCCACCCCGCCGGCTCAGCCCAGCCCCTCCGAACCCGGCGTTGCCGTGATCCGCGATGACGCCCACGCCCTGACCGTGGCCCGTCAGTTGGCCGCCGAGCTGGCCCCTGGCGCGGCCGAGCGTGACCGCCAGCGCCGCCTGCCCTGGGCCGAGGTGGAGCGCTTTTCGCAGAGCGGGCTGTGGGGCATCACGGTGCCGCGCAGCCACGGCGGAGCCGAGGTGTCGCACACCACACTGGCCGAGGTCACGGCCCTGATCTCCGAGGCCGACCCGGCGCTGGGCCAGATCCCGCAGAACCATTTCTGCCTGGTGGATGCGGTGCGCCTGATCGGCAATGCCGAACAGCAGCGCTTTTTCTTTGCCCAGGTGCTGGCCGGCCAACGCCTGGGCAATGCGGTGTCGGAGACCGGCACCGCCAACAGCAAGGTGGTCACCACCCGCGTCAGCCGCGGGCCGGATGGCCAGCTGCGCCTGAACGGCCGAAAGGCCTACAGCACCGGCGCCCTGTTTGCCCACTGGGTGCCCGTGGCGGCCCTGGACGACGACGACCGCGCCGTGCTGGCCTACGTGCCGCGCCATGCCCCGGGCCTGCAGGTGGCCGACGACTGGACAGGCTTTGGCCAGCGCACCACCGCCAGCGGCAGCGTGACAGCCGAGCAGGTGTTGATCGAGCCCCTGCAACTGTTCGAGCGCCACCGCCTGTTCGAACCGCCCACGATCCACGGCCCCTATGCCCAGTTGCTGCACGCCGCCATCGACCTGGGCATTGCGCGCGCCGCCCTGGCCGACCTGCGCCACTGGGTGCGCGAGCGGGCCCGCCCCTGGGCCGACAGCGGCGTCACCCAGGCCAGCCAGGACCCACTGAGCCTGCACCGCATCGGCGAGCTGGTGATCCGGCTGCACGCGGCCGAGCTGATGCTCGAGCGCGGTGGCCTGCGCCTGGACCGCGCCCGCGCGCTGGAGGGCCAGCCCGGCAGCGCCGAGGCCGTGACCGAGGCCTCGATCGCCGTGGCCGAGGCCAAGGTGCTCAGCACCACCCTGTCGCTGGACGCCAGCAGCACCCTGATCGAGCTGGGCGGCACCCAGGCCACCCTGGAAGAGCACAACCTGGACCGCCACTGGCGCAACGCCCGCACCCACACCGTGCACGACCCCATCCGCTGGAAGTACCACGTGGTGGGCGACCACTGGCTCAACGGCGCCACACCGCGCCGCCACGCCTCGCTGTGAGCCCAGCCAGCGCGGTCCCCCCCGCATCAGCCCAGTCCACACCCAACCGACCCACCACCCTGCCTCACACCATGCAAAGACGATCCTTTCTGCACACCGGCGGCAGCGCCGGCCTGCTCATGACCTCGCTGGCCACCAGCCCCCTGGCCCTGGCCCAAAGCCGCACTGACAGCGTGCGCGTGCTGGCCGAAGGCACGCCCAACTCGCGCGACCCGCACGGTGAAGGCGTGAGCCGCGAATCGCTGGGCACCTTCACCAATGTGTATGACCGGCTGATCCAGTTCGAGCGCACCCGCCTGCCCTCGGGCGTGTACCGCTACGACCACACCCGCTTTCGTGGCGAGCTGGCTGAATCCTGGAGCAGTTCGGCCGATGGCCGTGTGCTGACCTTCAAGCTGCGCCATGACGCCCAGTTCCACGATGGCACACCCGTCACCGCCGAGGCCGTGAAGTGGTCGCTGGACCGCGCCGTCAGCCTGCCTGCCTCCAAACGCCAGCTGGCCACCGGCTCGCTGACCCAGCCCGCCCAGTTCACCGTGCTGGACCCCCACACCCTGCGCATCACGCTGGAGCGGGCCGACCGCTACACCCTGCCCAACCTGGCCCTCACCTTTGCCTCGGTGCTGAACGCCGACCTGGTGCGCAAGCACGCCACCGCGGCTGACCCCTGGGGCACCGAGTGGGTGAAGAACAACGCGGCCGGCGGTGGGGCCTACCAGATCGAAAGCTGGACGCCGGGCCAGCAGATCGTCTACGCCCGCTTTGACAAATGGAAGAGCGGTGCATTGCCGCAGATCCGCCGCGCCGTGTTTCAGGTGGTGCCGGCCGCGGCCACGCGCAGCGCCGCGCTGCAACGTGGAGACGCCGACATCGCCCTGCAACTGCCCCCGCGCGAGATCGACACCCTGGTGGAGCAGGGCAAGGTGTTTGCCACCTCGATCCCGGTCACCAACACCTTCCGCTTCGTGGCCTTCAACACCCGCGCCAAGCCCTTTGACGATGTGCGCGTGCGCCAGGCCGTGGCCTACGCCCTGCCCTACACCAACCTGTTCCGAGGTGCCAGCCTGGGCCACGGTGCGGCCCTGTTCGGCGGCCCCGGTGGCGAGCCCAAGCAAGCCCACTTCCCCCAGCCCTACCCCTACGACACCCAGTTGCAGAAGGCCCGCCAATTGCTGGCCGAGGCCGGCCTGGCGCAGGGCTTCAAGACCAGCTTCAGCTACAGCGTGGGCGACGCCACCATCTCGGAGCCGGCCGCGCTGCTGATCCAGGAGGCCCTGGCCAAGGTGGGCATCGAGATCAGCATCGAAAAGGTGCCCGCCGCCCAGTGGGGCACATTGCAGACCGAAAAGAAGCTGCCCTTCTTCATCGACACCTCGTCGGCCTGGTTCAATGAGCCGGACTACTTCTTCCGCATCTTCTTCCAGGGCGACTGGCGCTGGAACTTCGGCTCGTTCGACAACGCCGAGCTGACCCGCCTGCTGGAGCAGGCGCGCTGGGAAACCAGCCAGCCCAAGTACGACGCCCTGATCAAGCGCGCCATCCAGATCGCCTGGCGCGAGCTGCCCATCCTGCCGCTGTGGCTGCCCAGCTTCGAGCTGGCCAGTGCCCCCGATCTGAAAGACTTCACCTACTACATCCATGGCCAGGTGGACTTCCGCACCCTGGTGCGCGGCAATGGCGGCAAAAACTGATGCCCTGGCCTGAACGCGCCTCCCAAAGGCCTGCGAGCCTGCCGCCATGTTGACTGTGCTGCCTGTGCTGACGGTGTTGTTGCGGCGTGCCCTGCAGGCCGTGCCGGTGCTGTTGGGCGCGGCCCTGTTCACCTTTGTGCTGACCCGGGTGCTGCCCGGCGACCCGGCCGCCTTTCTGGCTTCGGGGCCGGGTGCCGGGCCCGAGGCGATTGAGGCGATCCGCCACCAGCTGGGGCTGGACCGGCCGCTGCACGAGCAACTGGGCCGCTATCTGCTGGACCTGGCACGGGGCGACTGGGGCCAGTCGTTCATCACCGGGCAGCCGGTGCTCAGCGACCTGATGCTGCGCCTGCCGGCCTCGCTGGAGCTGACGCTGCTGGCCTTTGGGTTGACCCTGTTGCTGGGCCTGGCGCTGGGCACGGCCGCCGCCCTGGGCCCGGGCACGTGGCGCGACCACCTGTGCCGGGCCTGCTGCAGCGTGGGCAGTTGCCTGCCGGCCTTTGTGGGCGGGCTGTGCCTGATCCAGCTGTTCTATGTGCAGCTGGGCTGGGTGCCCGAGCCCATCGGGCGCTTCGACATGGTGCTGGTGCCACCACCGCCGTACACCGGCTTTCTGCTGATCGACACCCTGCTGGCCGGCGACCTGACCGGCTGGCGCGTGGCCGCCGGCCACCTGCTGCTGCCGGCACTGGCCATGGCCTTGTTCTCGCTGGCGCCCCTGGCCCGCGTGACACGGGCCAGCCTGCTCACGGTGCTGGGCAGCGAGCCGCTGCGCACCGCCACCGCGCTGGGCCTGCCGCGGCGCCAGATCGTGCTGCACTACGCACTGCACAACGCGTTGCTGCCCATCATCACCACGCTGGGCCTGGTGTTTTCTTACATGCTGGGGGCCAATGTGGTGGTCGAGAAACTGTTTGCCTGGCCCGGCATCGGCAGCTATGCGCTGGACGCGCTGATGGCCTCCGACCATGCACCGGTGCAGGGCTTTGTGCTGCTGGTGGCCGCCCTGTTCGTGGCCGTGAACCTGGGCATCGACCTGCTGTATGGCGTGGTCGACCCGCGCACCCGCCACTTGCGATGAACGCACGGACCGAGACATCCCCCACCGGTGCCGGCTTCAGCCTGCGCACCGCGCTGCCCTGGCTGCCCCTGGCCGCCCTGCTGGCATTGGCCGTGGCCGGCCCCGCCCTGGCGCCCCAGGACCCTTTGCACACTGCGGTAGAACAGGCCCTGCGGCCGCCCTCGGCACGGCACTGGTTCGGCACCGATGTGCTGGGGCGTGACCTGTTCAGCCGCGTGCTGGCCGCCACCCGGCTGGATCTGCTGATGGCCTTCGGTGCGGTGAGCGCCTCGGCCACGGTGGGCACGCTGCTGGGCGCGGCCTCGGGCTTTGTGGGTGGGCGCCTGGACCGCTGGATGGGCCGCCTGGTGGACGTGCTGATGGCCTTCCCGCTGTTCGTGGTGGCACTGGCCCTGGTGGCCGCCCTGGGCAACTCGGTGGGCAGTGTGGTGTGGGCCACCGCCGTGATCAACCTGCCTTTCTACCTGCGCCTGGCCCGCGCCGAAGTGGCCTCGCGGCGAGACGCCGCCTGGGTGCAGGCCGCCCGCCTGGCCGGTCTGGGCGAGGCCCGGGTGCTGCTGCAGGTGCTGCTGCCCAGCCTGTGGCCGGTGTTGGCGGTGCAGGTGTCGCTGAACCTGGGCTGGGCCATCCTGAACGGGGCTGGGCTGTCCTTTCTGGGCCTGGGGGTGCGTCCGCCCACGCCCGAATGGGGCGTGCTGGTGAGCGAGGGGGCGCAGCACATCCTGAGCGGCCAATGGTGGGCGGCCCTGTTCCCTGGCCTGGCCTTGTTTGCGGCCATCTTCAGCTTCAGCCTGGCCGGCGACGCCTGCCGTGACCTGCTGGACCCCCGTCAACGATCATGAGTGCCAACCCCCATCCCCCGATCAGCCCCCCCGCCAGCCCTTTGCTGGAGGTTCGCGACCTGAGCATCGGCTTTGCGGCCGCCCAGGCGGCACAAGCCGGGCGCCCGGTGCTGCCCACCATCGAACGCCTGAGCCTGCACGTTCAGCCCGGCCAGACCCTGGGCCTGGTCGGCGAGAGCGGCTCTGGCAAATCGCTGCTGGCGCTGGCCGTGATGGGCCTGCTGCCACCCACGGCCCGCATCCTCGGCGGCAGCCTGCAGGTGGCCGGGCAGAACCTGCTGAACGCCACACCGGGCCAATGGCAGCAGCTGCGGCGCCACACCCTGGCCATGGTGTTCCAGAACCCACGCCAGGCCTTGAACCCGGTGCGCCCCATCGGCCTGCAACTGCAAGACGCACTGCAAAGCCGCGCCCCCTTGAGCCGTGCCCAGGCACAGGCCCAGGCGCTGGCGCTGCTGGAGCAGGTGGAGATCGACCAGGCTCCGGCCCGGCTCAAGGCCTACCCGCACGAGCTCTCGGGTGGCATGTGCCAGCGCGTGCTGCTGGCCCTGGCGCTGAGCCGCGAACCCCGCCTGCTGCTGGCCGACGAGCCCACCACCGGGCTGGACATCACCACCCAGGCCGCCATCCTGAAACTGCTGACCCGGCTGGCCAATGAGCGCCACATGGCCACCCTGCTCATCACCCACAACCTGACCATGGCGCGCCAGCACTGCAGCCACCTGGCGGTGATGCACGCGGGCCAGCTGGTGGAGGCCGGGCCGGCCGACCAGGTGTTGCAGCAGCCGCTGCACCCCTACACCCGCGGCCTGCGCGCTGCCACGCCTCAGCGAGGCCTGGCCCTGGCCGATCTGCAGGCCATGCCAGGCGGCCTGCCTGACCTGGGCCGCGCCGACCTGCCAGCCTGCCGCTTTGCCGAGCGCTGCCCGCAGGTGCAGACGCGCTGCGACACCCAGTTCCCCGAGTGGCGCCCCCAGGCCTCAGCCCCCTCGGAGGCCCTTCATCGGGCAGCCTGCTGGAGCCTGATCTGATGGCCTTGCTGGAAGTGCAATCGCTGGTGAAGACCTACCCCCTGCCCGTTGCCCCGGGGCAGCGGGCGGGACGAGACACGGCCGTGCTGCGCGCGGTGGACGGGGTGTCGCTGCGCCTGGAGGCCGGGCAGGCCCTGGGCCTGGTGGGCGAATCGGGTTCGGGCAAATCGACCACCGCCGCCCTGGTGGCCCGCCTGGCCGACCCTGACAGCGGGCAGATCCGGCTCGACGGTGAAGACCTGGTCCGGGTGCCGGCGCGCCGCGCCGCCCGTGCGCCATGGCGCGCCCAGGTGCAGCTGGTGTTCCAGGATGCGGCCGGCAGCCTGAACCCCCGCCACACCGCGCAAGAGGCGATCGCGCAGCCGCTGCAGCACCTGGCCGGCCTGTCGGGCCAGGCCCTGCAGCGGCGGGTGCTGGAGGCCGCCGCCCTGGCGCAGCTGCCCGAGGCCCTGCTGCAGCGCCTGCCGCACCAGCTCTCTGGCGGGCAGGCGGCCCGCGTGGGGCTGGCGCGCGCCATCGGCCTGCGGCCCCGCCTGCTGATCCTGGACGAGCCCACCAGCGCGCTCGATGTGTCGGTGCAGATGGGCCTGCTGCAGCGGCTGGACAGCTTGCGCCGGGAACTGGGTGTGAGCCTGCTGTTCGTGTCGCACGATCTGGAGGTGGTGCGCCTGCTGTGCCAGCAGGTGGCGGTGATGCGGCGCGGCCGCATCGTCGAGAACGGCACCACCGAGCAGGTGATGGAGTCGCCGCGCCACCCCTACACGGCACAGCTGATGGCGGCCTTGGGCGAGCTGGACGGCGCCGATTGACCCCGATCCCCGTCAGGGCCGTGCCCCCGCCGGACCCGTCAAAAGCTGCATCAGCTTATCTGAATTGCGTCGTTCGCAAGCGGGTTTGCTCTTTTTATGCTAACGGCACTGCATTGACACACGATGCCGCATGAGGGCATGCAGGTGTGTCGACAGTGATCCAAACCAAGACTCTCTGGAGAACACAACAATGCGTCTGAGCGCTTTCATTTCCACCGCCATCCTGGCCACCACCACCTTGCTGAGCACGGTGGTCCACGCCGACCAACTGGCCGACATCCGCAAGAAGGGCGAGATCGTGATCGGCGTGCTGGGCATTGACGAACCCAACAGCTTCGTCGACCCGAAGACCCGCGAATTCATCGGCTATGAAATCGACCTGGCCCATGCCATTGCCAAGAAGATCGGCGTGAAGCCGGTGTTCAAGCAAGTGGCGGTGGCGGCGCGCATTCCCGAACTGCAACAAGGCCACGTGGACATCCTGGCGGCCTCGCTGACGCACAACAAGGAGCGCGAGTCGCAGATCGACTTCTCGCTGACCACCTTCGTGACCGGCTCCAAGGTGCTGGTCAAGAAAAGCAGCGGCATCAACAACGTGGCCGAGCTGGCCGGCAAGAAGGTCGTGACCGTCAAGGGCGGCACGCAAGAGCCCAACCTGCGCCGCGCCGTGCCCACCGCCGATGTGGTGACCTTCGAGAGCACGCAACAGGCGTTCCAGGCCCTGCAGCAAGGCAAGGGCGTGGGCTACGTGAACGACGAAGCCTCGCTGATCGCCGACCATGCCAAGCTGGGTGCCGCCGGCAAGGACTACCAGATCCTGCCGCAGAACCTGAACGTCGAGCCCCTGGCCATCGGCATCAAGAAGGGTGAAGCCGGCGTGAAGTCGGCCATCGACGATACCCTGCGTGAACTCGAAAAGAGCGGCGAAGCCGAAAAGCTGTTCTTCAAGTGGTACGGCCCGGACACCCGCCTGAAGTTCCAGAAGCGCGACTTCAAGATCGACTCGGACAAGGTTGAAAGCTGAAGCATTTCAAGCCCTTGAACCCCGCTGATCTGACTTGCTGCGGCCCTGCGCCGCGGCAGGCCCACGGGGCAGGCGCCCAGGCGCCTGCCCCGTTGCTTCGTGGATCGTCACCGTTCCATCCCTTGCTTATGCCCCTTTTCACTTTCAGGCCATGCCTTCATTTGACCTGCAACTCCTGACCACCGGGCCCTACCACGAGATGCTGCTGGCCGGCCTGGCCTTGTCGCTGCAACTGCTGGGCATCACCCTGGTGCTGGCCTTGCCGCTGGCCGTGCTGATCGCCCTGGCCCGCCTGGCCAGCTTTGCGCCCCTGCGCTGGGCCGCCACCGCGCTGGTCGAGGCCGTGCGCAACGTGCCGCTGCTGGCCCACATGCTGTTCTGGTACTTCGGCGCCCCCGAGTTCCTGCCCGACAGCGCCCGCGAGTGGCTGTACAACCACAACTTCGAGGCCATTGCGGCCGTTGTGGCCCTGCTGCTGTACACCGCCGCCTTCATGTCGGAAGACATCCGCAGCGGCATCCGCGCCATCCCGGCCGTGCAGCTGGAGGCCGCCCGCGCGCTGGGCCTGGGCTTTCTGGGTGCGATGCGCCTTGTGGTGCTGCCCCAGGCGTTGCGCATCACCGTGCCGCCCCTGCTGTCGCAGACCTTGAACCTCTGGAAGAACACCAGCATCGCCACCGTGATCGGCACGGCCGAGCTGATGTACCAGGCCGGCAAGGTGGAGACTGCCACCTTCCGCAGCTTCGAGGCCTTTGCCTTTGCCACCGCCAGCTACCTCAGCGTATCGCTGTTGATCACCGGCCTGGCCCTCGCCTACCACCACCGCTTTCCGACGAGGACCGCATGAGCTTTCTCGACATGGTGGATACCTATTGGCTGTACTTTCTGGTCGGCCGCTACCCCGAGGGCCCGCTGGGCGGCCTGGCGCTGACCGTGCTGCTGGCCGTGAGCGGCCTGGTACTGGCCCTGCCCGCCGGCCTGCTGCTGGGCCTGGGCCGGGTCAGCCCCTGGCCGTGGCTGCGCTGGCCCGTGACGGCGTTGGTGTTCGTGGTGCGCGGCACGCCGCTGTTGATGGTGGTGTTCTGGGCCTACTTCTTCCTGCCCAGCGTGACCGGGCACAAGACCGACCAGTTCAGCACCATGCTGATCGCCTTGGCGATCTTTGACGGCGCCTACCTGGCCGAGATCGTGCGGGCCGGCATCCAGGCCCTGCCCAAGGGCCAGTTCGAGGCCTCGCGCTCGCTGGGCCTGAGCTACCTGGGCACCATGCGACGGGTGATCCTGCCGCAAGCGCTGCGCCACATGCTGCCCTCGCTGGTCAACCAGCTGGTGTCGAGCATCAAGGAGACCTCGCTGGGCTACATCATCGGCCTGAGCGAAGTGTCTTTCATCGCCACCCAGATCAACACCCTGGTGTTCACCCTGCCGCTGCAGATCTACTGCCTGCTGGGCCTCACCTATTTTGTCTTGTGCTTCGGCCTGTCACGGCTGGCCTTCGTGCTGGAGCGCCGCCTGGCGGCGCCCGCCCAGGGAGCAGCGCAGAAAGCCTCTTCATGATCGAATTCAAGAACGTCAACAAATGGTTTGGCGCCTACCAGGCGCTGGTGGATGTCAACGAACACGTTGCCCGTGGCGAGGTGGTGGTGGTGTGCGGGCCTTCAGGCTCGGGCAAATCCACCCTGATCCGCACGCTGAATCGGCTGGAGCCCATCCAGCAGGGCGAGATCCATCTGGAGGGGCAGAACATCCACCGCGCCGGCCTGGACGTGAACCTGTTCCGCTCGGGTATCGGCTTCGTGTTCCAGCAGTTCAACCTGTTCCCTCACCTGACGGCGCTGCAGAACTGCACGCTGGCCCCGGTGCACCTGGGCCGGCTGAAACCGGCCGAGGCCCGCGAACAGGCCCTGGCCCTGCTGGAGCGCGTGGGCCTGCGCCACAAGGCCGACGCCTACCCAGGCCAGTTGTCGGGCGGGCAGCAGCAGCGCGTGGCGATTGCCCGCGCCCTGGCCATGAAACCCCCGGTGATGCTGTTTGACGAGCCCACCAGCGCACTCGACCCCGAGATGGTGGGCGAGGTGCTGCAGGTGATGCGCGACCTGGCGCGCGACGGCATGACCATGCTGGTGGTGACCCACGAAATGGGCTTTGCCCGCGAGGTGGCCGACCGCGTGCTGTTCATGGACGCCGGCCAGGTGCTGGAGCGGGCCACGCCCGAGGCCTTCTTCAGCCAGCCGCAGCACCCTCGGGCACGCCAGTTCGTGGCTGATATCAGAGGCTTTGGTACCGCGCCGGCAGCCGCGCCTGCGGTGGCCGCCTGAAACGGGGAGCAGCAAGCTGCATGAGATGCGCTCCTGGCACCCGCATCAGATTGCCGAGGGGCACCGGCCTGGCCCCCTGGGATGCCTCCGCCGGGTGGCTCGCGACGACTCGGGCAACAAAGCGCAGGCTCTCACGATCACGGCAGGGTGCAGGCTGACCAAGGGTCTTGGTGCTGCCCCTGCGCAAGTGTTGCGGGCACGCCCGCTTTTCAATCCACTGGACTGAACGTCTGGACGGGCAGGCTAGGGGCTCGCTAGCGCACATCAACCCTTCAAGAGCGTTGGTACGCACCAGATTCCATGAGCTGTCGCTCTGCCTGCTCGAGGCGTGCGACTCCGCCCTTGCCGGCGCGGCTCACCAAGAGCTCCAGCAGGGCTTCCGACAAGGCCTGAGCCGCTGCGATGGAGGGGAAAAAGGAAGGGCTTCGGGTCGAGAAAAACAAGGCCTCGTCCGCCAGCATTGCCAGCGGCGATGAAGGCGCATCCGTCAGAGCCAGCACCTTGCAGCCGAGCTCTCGGGCTTGCTGGGCCACGGCAATGGCCTCCCTGGAATAGGGGCTGAAGCTCACGATGGTCACAGCGTCCTCCGCCCTCAGGGCCCGCATCTGCATTTCAAGGGCGCCCCCCATGCCATCCAGCAAGGTCACTGAATCTCGGAACAGGCGGTACACGTACATCAGGGAATAGGCCACCGGCAGGCAAGCACGAAAGCCCGCGACATGAACCACCCGAGCGTTCTCCAACAGGGTGGCCGCACGCTGCAGCCCAGCGGTGTTTTGAGCTTCCGTGACCTCCAGGTTGGCCTGATGGACTTTGAACATCTCGGCAACCAGGCCACTGTCACTGACCCGGCCTACCAGGCCTTTGGCCTTTTGAGCGTAAGGCTCGACATCCAGCCCCAGATCCTGCTGCAACGCTTCCTTGAGCGCAGGCCAGCCTTCAAAGCCCAGGTGCTGTGCAAAACGGACCAGGGATGCCGGCGGGATGGCCATGCTGGCACTCACGGCCCGCATCGAACGGGTCACCACCTCGTTGGGGTGGTCCAGCACATATCTGGCAGCTTGCTGCTGGGCTGGGGTCAGGCTGTCGAATTGGTGGCGGAGTGTTTCTCTGAATCCCATGGTGCAGTGCGCCCTTATCGGGCTGACTTGTCGTTGCGGTCACTTTAGCGGATGTGCGGCCGGTCAAAGTCCAAGGCGGTTTCAAGCCCTGGATCGGCTCATATGTTCCATTTTTTATTTTTAATGGTACATTTGATCCATCAACAACTTTTCATCCCAGCCAGGCCATGACCCATGTCTTCCACCGTCATCTGAACCATCTGCCGCCGGTAGCGGTCGGTGGGCGCGGACTGTACTTGCGCGACGCCAACGGTCGCGAATTCCTCGACGCATCAGGTGGCGCCGCCGTTTCGTCGCTGGGACACGCCCACCCCGATGTCCTGGCGGCAATGCATCGGCAGATCGATCTGATCGCCTACGCCCACACCAGCTTTTTCACCACGGAGGTGGCCGAGCAACTGGCGGATCAGTTGGTTCGAACCGCGCCCCCAGGCACCAGTCATGCCTATTTCGTCAGCGGTGGATCGGAAGCCATGGAGGCTGCCTTGAAGATGGCCAGGCAGTACTTTGTCGAGATCGGCCAGCCGCAGCGGACGCATTTCATCGCGCGGCGGCAGAGCTACCATGGCAACACGCTGGGAGTCCTGGCGGTCGGTGGCAACGAATGGCGTCGGGCACCTTTTGCCCCGCTCCTGGTCGAGGCCACCCATGTGTCCCCCTGCTACCCCTATCGTGATCTGCGAGGGGGTGAAACCCCTGAGGCCTATGGGCTGAGGCTTGCCCAGGAGCTGGAAGACACCCTGCTGGCGCGAGGCCCGGAAAGCGTATTGGCCTTTGTGGCCGAGACTGTCGGTGGGGCCACTGCGGGCGTGTTGACACCTGTGCCGGGCTACCTGAAGGCCGTGCAGGCCGTATGCCGGCGCCATGGAGTGCTGCTGATCCTTGATGAGGTGATGTGCGGCATGGGGCGTACCGGGACCTTGCATGCCTGCGAACAGGAGGGGGTTGTGCCCGATCTGATCGCCGTCGCCAAGGGCCTGGGCGGCGGGTATCAGCCCATCGGCGCGGTATTGGCGCAAAAGCACATTGTTGACGCCATGTCTGCCGGCAGCGGCTTTTTCCAGCACGGTCATACCTACCTCGGGCACCCGGTCGCCTGCGCTGCTGCGTTGGCAGTCCAGCAGGTGATCGAACGTGATGGGCTGCTGGCCAAGGTCCGGCGTGATGGGGAAATGTTCGGGCAGATGTTGCGCACCGCCCTGGGCGGCCATCCGCACGTGGGTGACATTCGCGGGCGCGGCTTCTTCTGGGGCATTGAGCTTGTCGCAGATCGCGCAAGCAAACGGCCTTTTGCCGCATCGGACAAGGTCAACGTGCAACTGAAGAAAAAGGCCATGGAATTGGGCCTGCTTTGCTACCCCTTCGGTGGAACCGTGGATGGGCTGAAAGGCGACCACGTGTTGCTGGCACCACCCTACATCGCAAGCCAGGACCAACTGCAGCAGATCGCCACCCTGCTGGCCCAGGCCGTCGATGCCGTCGTGCCCACCCGGGCGCTCTGATTCTCCCGCCGATTCTTCAACCCCAAGGTGTTTTCATGACCAACCGCCGCCCCGCTTTGCTGAGTTCAGTGCTTGTTCTGGCTTTCATGGCCCTTGCTGCCAATGCCGCGTCAGCCGAGGAGACATCAACCCTCAAGAAAATTCGTGACACAGGCGCTGTGACCTTGGGCTATCGAGAGGCTTCGTTCGGCTTTTCGTATGTGGATGGTGGGCCCAAGCCGATCGGCTACAGCCTCGATATCTGCAACCGGATCCTGGAAGTCGTCAAGAGTGAGCTCAAACTGCCCAACATCGAAGTCCGGTACCAAGCCGTGACGTCGCAGAATCGGATCCCTCTGGTGGCCAATGGAACCGTGGATATCGAGTGCGGCTCAACCACCAACCTGATCGAACGGCAAAAGGATGTCGCCTTTTCGCCGGACATCTTCCGCTACAACGTCCGCATGGCGGTCAAAGCCAACTCGGGCATCAAGAGCATTGCCGACCTGCAGGGCAAGGCGGTTGTCACCACCACGGGCACGACCTCGTTCCGCTTGCTGCGCCTGGCCGACAAGGGCAAGAATCTCGACGTCAACCAACTCGCCGGCAAAGACCACACCGAGTCGTTTCTGCTGGTTGAAAGCGGACGGGCGGCTGCCTTTGTGCTGGATGACATCCTGTTGGCCGGGCAGATTGCCAATGCCCGCAATCCCAAGGAGTTCGCCATCGTGGGCGAAAGCCTGCGCACTGAAAACCAGTCGCTGATGTTTCGCAAGGATGACCCCGAATTCAAGGCCCTGGTCGACCGCGTTGTGACTGGAATGATGAAGTCGGGCGAGATGGACAGGCTCTACAACAAGTGGTTCATGTCGCCCATTCCTCCGAAGGGAATCAACATCAACTATCCGATGAATGCCGAGACCCGTGACGCCTTTCTCAACCCCTCGTCCAAGGGCATCTGAACCCACCATGACGCGCATCGCATTGATCCATGCCCTCAGTCACTCCGTGGCCCCCATCAACCAGGCCATGGCCCGCGACTGGCCTGAGGCACGACGGATGAACCTGCTGGATGACAGTCTCTCCTCCGACCTGGCAAACCATGGCTTGGGGCTGGATGAGGTGATGCACGACCGATTCGGCACACTGGCGGGCTATGCCGTCGACGCCGGGGCCGACGCGATCCTGTTCACCTGCTCGGCCTTTGGTCCCTGCATAGAACGGGTGGCCCGCAGGCATTCAGCGATCCCGGTGCTGAAACCGAATGAGGCCATGATCGAAGAGTCCCTGGGGCTGGGGCGACGCATTGGTCTGGTTGCGACGTTTGCACCCACGCTTGAATCGATGCCACTTGAGTTTCCTGGTCACATCGCCTTGCGACTAGAGCTGGCCGACGGTGCATTGGCAGCCCTCAATGCGGGCGATACAGCGACACATGATGCATTGATTGCAGACAGCGCCCGTCGCCTGGTGGCGGATGGCTGCGACCTGGTGGCCTTGGCCCAATTCAGCATGGCGAGGGCGCGAGAGGCCTGTGAAGAGGCCACAGGCGTCAAGGTCCTGAGCACCGTGGACAGCGCCGTCAGGGTGCTTCGCCAGCGTTTGTCTGACTTGCGAGGGTAAGCAGACCGGGCAGGAGGCTGGCGAAGGCCCAACCAACGCCGATGCGATCGGCAAGCCTCAGGCTGCCCGTGGCAGGGGCTGAGGTGTGCCTGCGGTATCTGCGTCTCTGGGTGCGGCCCCCGCCTCCCCGTGGCGCAGTGCCTTCAGGATGCGCCGCTTGAGGCGGCCGTAGTCGGGTTCGGCCACCAGGTCTTCAAAGCGGCGTGGGCGCTCGAAGGGCACGGCCAGGTCTTCCTCGATGCGGCCTGGGCGGGTGGACATGATCAGCACCCGGTCGGCCAGGAACAGGGCCTCGTCCACGTCGTGGGTCACAAACAGAACGGTGGTGCGCTCTTGTTGCCAGATGCGGGTGAGCAGCTCCTGCATGGCCAGCCGGGTCTGGGCGTCGAGGGCACCGAAGGGTTCGTCCATCAGCAGGATTTCGGGCTGCAGGATCCAGGCCCTGGCCAAGGCCGCGCGCTGGCGCATGCCGCCCGAGAGCTGCCACGGAAAGTGCGCCCCAAAGTCGCCCAGGCCCACCTGCGCCAGCAGGCGTCGGGTTTCGGCCTCCAGCCGATCGCGCGACCAGCCCGCCATGCGCGGGCCGAAGGCCACGTTGTCGGTCACCGACAGCCACGGAAACAGCGTGGGCTGCTGGAACACCATGCCGCGCTCGGCCCCAGGGCCGATGATGGGGCGGCCGTCGAGCTGCACCAGGCCCTGGTCGGCCCGCTCGAAGCCCGACAACAGGTTCAACACCGTCGATTTGCCACAGCCCGAAGGGCCCAGCAGGCAGACAAACTCGCCTGCAGCCAACGACAGCGACACCTGGTCCAGCACCAGGTGCCCGGCCCCCTGGCCGGTGGGGCCGGCAAAGCGCTTGCTGACCCCTTGCAAGGAGATGCGGGCGCCATCGTGTCGAACGGTGGGTTGGGGGATGTGTGTGCTCATGCGTCACGCCCCGCCCAGGGCACCAGGCGCCGCTGTGCCAGCAGCAGCAGGGCATCGAACAGGTAGCCGGTGAGGCCCAGCAGCACGATGCCCAGCAACACCACATCGGTGCGCAGGTAGGTGCCGGCATTGATGACCATCCAGCCCAGGCCCGCATTGGCGGCCACCATCTCGGCCGCGATCAGCGAGGTCCAGCCGATGCCGACCGACAGGCGCACGCTGGTGAAGATGCCAGGCAGGGCGTCGGGCAACAGCACGTGGCTGAACACCTGGCGCGGCGAGGCGCCCAGAGTCTGGGCGGCACGGATGCGCGCCTGGCTCACGCCCTGCGCTGCCGCAGCGGCACCCACCACGATGCTGAGAAAGCTGGAGATGAAGATCAGAAAGAACTTGGCGCCCTCGCCAATGCCGAACCAGACGATGACCAGCGGGATCAGCGCGATCTTGGGCAGGGGGCGCAGAAACTGCACGAAGGGGTCGAACACCGCGGCCAGCGTGGGCCAGCGGCCCATGCCCAGGCCCAGGGGCACGCCCACCACGATGGCCACCAAAAACGCAGCCACGGCCCGCCCTGCGCTGATGGCCACGTGCTGCCACAGCGGGGTCTGGCGGTAGCCGCTTTGCAGCAGCTCTTGTGCTGCCACCCAGATGTCGCTGGGCGGGGGCAGCAGCAGCGGATCGATCCAGCGCAGGCTGCCCGACAGCTGCCACAGCGTCAGCACCAGGGCCACGGCCGCCAGGCTGATGCGGGCACGGGGGCCCGGCCAGGCACGCCAGATCAAACTGCGCCCGCTGGGCCCAGGTCGGCCAGGGGCGACCTCCTCGGGCAAGGCGGGCACCACGGACAGGGTTTCCAGGCTCATGGGCCGTGCGTTCTCAGTGAGCGGTCAGCCGGGGCAGGCTCACTTGCCGGCCAGGGCGCGCTGCAGGTACTGGGTGTTGAGGTAGGGCGCATAGCTTTCCGGAATGTCGGCACGGCGCACTTCGCCGATCTCGGCCAGGAAGTTGGCCGTGTCCTTGTAGGCCCGGGCGATGCGCGAGTTGGCCTTGCTGGCGTCCTGGCCGATGTAGGCCGGGGTCAGCTGCTCGGCCAGCGAGGGGTATTGCAGGCCGGCCAGCGTGCTGCGGGCCGTCTCCAGCGGGATGTCGAGGTGCTTGGCAATGGCCTGGGCCGAGCCTTCGGGGTCTTTCTTGTACTGGTCGACCTTGTCTTGCACCACGCGCAGGAACTTCACCACCAGCTCGGGGTACTTGTCGGCGAACTCCTTGCGCACCACGAAGTTGTTGAAGACCAGCACGCCGTCCTTCTGCAGGTCGCGGGTGGCGAAGATCTCCTTGCCGCCGCTGGCCTCCAGCTCCTGGGTGAAGGGGCCCCACACATAGGCGGCGTCGATGTCGCCGCGCTTCCAGGCTGAAACGATCTCGGCCGGCTTGAGGGTGACCGTGCGGATCTTGCTGCGGTCCACCTTGGCCAGCTTCACCGCCACCTCGAAGGCGTATTGCGCGGTCGAGTTGGCCGGGTAGGCCACGGCATGGCCCTCCAGGTCTTTGAGGCCGGTGATGCCCTGGCGGGCGATCAGGCGCTCGCTGGTGGCGATCACCTCGGGCACGCCGATCACCTCGATCGGCAGCTTGCGGGCGATGCCGGCGGCGGCCGGGCTGGAGCCGAAGCGGGCGATGTCGATCTCCTTGGCGGCAAACAGGGTCAGCACATCGGCGCCCGAGGCAAAGGGAACCCACTTGACCCGCGCACCGAAGGCCTTGTCAAAGGCGCCGTCGATCTTGCCCAGAATCCACACCCGTGGGCCGCCCGCATAGGCAAAGCGAACCTCATCGGGCACCGCCTCGGCGTGGGCTGCGGCGCCGGACAAGGCGGTGCAGGCCAGCAGCAGGGACAGGACTTGGCGGAACAGCTGACGACGCATGGGCGGGCTCACTCGGTAAGGGTTGAAAGGAGCGCCAGTCTAGGGAGCCCGCCCACAGTCACCAAGCCGGTTTTTCCGATATGCATATGAGCCGCAACACGACCCGACAAGGCGCTGCGCAACGGCCCTCAGCCCAGGCCCAGCAGGGCCGCCGCGTTGCCGTACAGCAGCCGGTCGAGCACCGAGGGCTTGAAGCCCAGCGCCAGAAAATCATCCACGGTCTGGCCGATGGGCCGGAAGGGGTAGGACGAGCCGAACAGCAGCTGGTCACCCAGAAAGCCGTTGGCGGCCTCGACATAGGCCTGGCTGCCGGGCTGGAACAGGTACATGTCGGGCACCAGAAAGACGTTGTCGTAGCGGAAGGCCACCCCGATGGCCTGCTGCACCTGGGGCCAGTAGCCGTGGTAGGCCACCAGGGGCAGACGCGGAAAGGCCTGGGCCACGCGGGCCAGCGGGGCGGGGTCGTTGTAGCGAAGGTCGGGGGTGGTGGGCCCGCTCATGAGGAACACGGGCACGCCCAGTTGCTGGGCCAGGTCGTAGACCGGGAAGTAAACCGGATCGTCCGGGTGGCGGGCCGGCTCGCCAAAGCCAGGCTCCAGGTCGATGCCGGCCAGGCCCAGGCTGCGCACGGCGCGCTCCACCTCGGCCAGGGCGGCCTCGCTGCCTTGCAGCACCGGGTCCACCGCGCCGATGCCGATCAGCTCGGGGTGGCCGTGCACGATGCCGTGGATGGTGTCGTTGGGCAGGTGCTGCCCGGGCGTGTGGCGCCCGACCACCACCGCATGGGCCAGGCCGGCGCCGCGCACCTCGTCGAGAAAGCCCTGGGGGGTGCGCGAGCGCACGAAATGCGCATCATCGCCCCGGGTACCGACGCGGCGGTTGAGCCAGCGCGCCACATCTTCGCCCGCGGAGCCCGGGGTCTTGCCGAAAAAGTCATGCAGGTAGGCGGGGCGGCAACGCATGTCTATGACGCGGTGGCCGCTGGCGTGCACGCGCGTGGCGCTCTGGTTGGCGCTCTGGTTGGCAGATGGTTGGTTCATGCCGCACTCCCGACAGGCTTGGGGGCTTCGGCGCTGGCCAAGGCCTCGCCCTGGGCGCGGTTGTCAAAAACACCCCCGGTCACGGCCTGATCCCGCAAGGTGACGGGTGCCTTGCCGGGCAGCAACGGAAACACCAGCTCGGCAAAGCGGATCGCCTCTTCGAGGTGGGGGTAGCCCGACAGCACAAAACTGTCCACGCCCAGGTCGGCGTATTCCTGCAGGCGCGCCAGCACCTCTTGCGGGTTGCCCACCAGGGCGGTGCCGGCACCACCGCGCACCAGGCCCACGCCGGCCCACAGGTTGGGGCCCACCACCAGCCGGTCGCGGCGCCCGCCGTGCAGCTCGGCCATGCGGCGCTGGCCCACCGAGTCCATGCTGGCGTAGTTGCGCTGGGCGGCAGCGATGTCCTCATCGCTCAGGTGGCTGATCAGGCGGTCGGCGGCGGCCCAGGCCTCGGCGCTGGTCTCGCGCACGATGACATGCAGGCGCACGCCAAAGCGCACCGTGCGGCCGTGGCGCGCGGCCCGCTCGCGCACGTCGGCGATCTTCTCGGCCACGGCAGCCGGCGGCTCGCCCCAGGTGAGGTAGGCATCCACATGTTTGGCGGCCAGTTCGTGGGCCGCCGGCGAAGAGCCGCCGAAGTACAGCGCCGGGTGCGGCTGGCTGACCGGTGCATGGAAGTTGCGCGCGCCACGCACGCGCAGGTAGCGGCCCTCGAAGTCCACCTGCTCGCCCTGCAGCACGCGGCGCCAGATGGTGAGGAACTCATCACCCGCTGCGTAGCGGGCATCGTGGTCGTAGAAGATGCCATCGGCCTCCAGCTCGGCCGCGTCGCCACCGGGCACCACGTTCAGCAGCAGCCGGCCCGGGCCCAGGGCCTGGTCCAGCGAGGCGGCCTGGCGGGCCGAGGCGGTGGGGTTGCCCAGCGAGGTGCGCAGGGCCACCAGCAGCTTGATGCGCTGGGTCACCGGGGCCAGGCCGGCGGCCACCACCCAAGGGTCCAGGCAGGAGCTGCCGGTGGGGATCAGCAGGCCGTCATAGCCGAGGTTCTCGGCCGTGACGGCGATCTGCCGCAGGTAGGCCGCCGTGGGCGCGCGACCAAAATCGGATTTGCCCAGGTAGCGGGTGTCGCCCGAGGTGGGCAGGAACCAGAAGATGTTCAAACTCATGTGAAGTCCTTGGAGGAATCGTCATCGGATTCCGGGGTTTTGCGCGGCGCCCCCACCTCACCCAGGCGGATCAGGCGAGCCCGCACGATGTTGCGGCTCACGCCCAGCACGCGGGCGGCGTCGCTCTGGCTGTAATGGCAGTAGCGGAAGACCTCTCGGAACAGGGCATCCTCGACCACCTGGTAGATGTCGAGCACGCCGGTCTCGCACAGCTGGCGTATGGCCGCTTGCAGCCGAGAGGCCTCCTGCTGGCGCTCCACCAACTCGGGGATGTGGGCCTGGGCGGGTGCCGGTGTGGGCTCGGGCGGAGGTCCCGGGCTGCGGTTGGCCAGGCGCAGGCTGCCGGCATCGAGCTCGCGCCCCTCGCTGAGCAGCAGGGTGCGGTGGATCACGTTTTCCAGCTCGCGCACGTTGCCGCTCCAGGGGCATTCCACCAGCAGGCGCTCGGCCTCCGGGCTCAGGGCCACCCGCGGGTAACCCAGGCGGCGGCTGTAGTGGTCGATGAAATAGCGCGCCAGGGGCACGATGTCGCCCGGCCGCTCCTTGAGCGTGAGCACATTGAGGCTGACCACGTTGAGGCGGTAGTACAGGTCCTTGCGAAAGCGCTTCTGCTCGACCAGCTCCTGCAGATCGACGGTGGTGGCGGCCAGGATGCGCAGGTCAACCGGAATCGGCTTGCGCCCGCCCAGGCGCACGATCTCGCGCTCCTGCAGCACGCGCAGCAGCTTGTTCTGCACCGACAGCGGCAGGTCGTTGACCTCGTCGAGGAAGATGGTGCCGCCATGCGCCTCCTCGAACCAGCCAGGCTGCGAGCCGAAGGCACCGGCAAAGGCACCGTTCTCATGGCCGAACAACTCGGCATCGACCAGCGCATCGGAAAACGCACCGCAGCTCACCACCACAAACGGGCCGTGGCGGCGCGGGCTGCGGCTGTGGATGCGGCGCGCGATCAGCTCTTTGCCGGTGCCGGTCTCGCCCGTGATCAGCACACTGGCGTCGCTGGGCGCCACCTGCTCGACCTCGGCCAGCAAGGCCTTGGAGCGGGGGTCTTCGAAGATCCAGTCGACCACATCGTGGTCACTGGTGGGGCTGCCCTGGGGTGGGGGCCAGACGGGAAGGCTTGCCATGACAGCGCTCGATCAGGAATAGAAGGAGGGCTGGGGCAGATCACCATTGAGCACCCAGTCGCCGATCTCCTGCAGCTTGTAGTCCACCGGGTCGTGCAGGGTCTGCACACGCAGGTTGCGCCAGAAGCGGTCAAAGCGCAGCGCGCCATGGGTGGCCCGGGCGCCCGTGGTCTCGAACAGGCGGCTGGCCACCTCCAGGCCCACACGGGTCGAGGCCACCTTGGCCGTGGCCACGGCAATCGCCACCTGGCCACGGCCCTCGGCGTCGAGGGCGTCGCCCAGCTCCCAGGCCTCGTCGAACACGGCGACGGCATGCCGGGCGAGCAGGCGCACGCTCTCCAGGCCGACCTGGAACTCACCATAGTGGGCCAGGGTGTAGGGGTCTTTGCTGGCGCGTGCCGCCGTCGACTTGAACCAGGCGCGCGATTCATTGAGCGTGTAGTGGCGCGCCTCGGCAAAAGCCCCCTCGGCCAGGCCCAGGAACATGTGCACAAAGATCAGCTGCGCCAGCAGGGGGCGCAGGGCCGAGCGCGGCGTGGACAGCGGCCCGGGCTGCAGCAGCAGCTCGTTGTCTTCCACCCGCACCTTCTCGAACAGGGCGCTGCCGCTGTCGGTCTGGCGCTGACCGAAGCTGTTCCAGTCGTCGTTGAGGGTGATGCCGGCGCGCGCGGTGGGAATGGCGGCAATCAGCAGCTTGCGGCTTTGCTCGTCCAGCCCCGAAGCGACCAGGATCTCGGAGTCGAGCGCGCCCGAACAGAAGCTCTTCTTGCCCGAGAACTCGTACCAGTGGCCGAAGCGGCGCACCGTGGTTCGGTCGTCCAGGGGGTTGAGCGCATTGCCCCAGAACCAGTTGTTGCGCGCGGTCTGCTCGTACCAGGGCTCCCATTGGTCGGGGCGGGAGAACAGGCGCACCGTGGCCAGCAGCAGGTGGTGAAAGCCATACACATGGGCGATCGAACTGTCCACCTGGGCAAACTGGCGCACCGTGTCGAGCACGGTGGCCCAGTTGGCGCCCTGGCCGCCATAGGCCTTGGGAATGGACAGCGACAGCAGCCCGCTGCGGCGCAGCTCATCGCGCTCGGCCTTGGGTGTGCCGCCACGGGCGTCGCGCTCGACGGCGGTCTCGGCAAACAGCTTGGCCAGGGACTGGACGAGCACATCGGTGGGCAGAGCCACGGAAGAGGATTGGGACATGATGCGTTGGTGAATTCACTGAAAAAAGCCGACCCCCAGCCGTGCGCTGCGGAGTCCGGTCGGGAGTTGCGGCGGGGCAGGCCAGGCCGGGTTCATGCCGCCTCGGCCTGGGCCACGCTCTGGCCGAAATAGAAATGCTGGATGTCCTGGCGCTGCCGCAGGTCGTGGGCCAGGCCGCTCAGCACGGTGTTGCCGGCATCGAGCACGGTGGCGCTGTCGGCGTACTGCAGGGCCACGGCCGAGTTCTGTTCGGCCACCAGGATGCTCAGGCCCTCGCTCTGGTTGAGCCGGCGCAGCTGGCGGAAGATGTCTTGCACCACCAGGGGCGCCAGGCCCATGGAGGGCTCATCGAGCACCAGCAGGCGCGGCCGCGCCAGCAGAGCCCGCCCGATCACGGCCATCTGTTGCTCGCCGCCCGAGGTCAAACCTGCGGGGTTGCGCCGCAAGGCCTTGAGCTTGGGGAAGATCGCATACACCTTCTCCAGATCGGCCGCGATCTCGGACGATCGGGCCCCCCGCCCCAGGGCGCCGGTGATGAGGTTCTCCTCGATCGACAGGCTGGGGAAGCAGTGCCGTCCCTCCAGCACCTGGACCAGGCCCTGGCGCACCAGTTGCGAGGGGCTGAGCCCCGACACGTCGCGGCCATCGAAATGGATGCGACCTGCCGTGACCTGGCCGCGCTGCGCAGGCAAGAGGTTCGACACCGCCTTCAGCGTGGTGGATTTGCCAGCGCCATTGGCCCCGAGCAAGGCATGGATCTCGCCGGCAGGCACGGACAGGCTGACATCGTGCAGGGCCACGATGGCGTTCTGGTAGGTCACCTCGACCGAGGCGATGCTGAGCAGCGGTGTCGAGTCACTCATGCTCGCCCCTTCAGGCCGCCTTGGCGGGTTCAGACGGGGTGGCCTTGGCCGGGCCGGCGCCGATCTGCCAGACATAGGGTGGCTCGGTGCCATTGATGCGCCAGTCACCGATGATGCGGGCCTTGTAGATCACCGGGTTGTGCGAGGCCACGGTGCGGGCATTGCGCCAGTGGCGGTCCAGCGACTTGCTGCTGCTGGCCGCCGAGGCGCCCAGGGCGTTGAAGAACTGGGTGGCGGCACGCAGCACCAGGTCGGAGATCACCACCTGGCCCTGGGCCGACTCCAGCTCGGCCTCGATGTTGGCCTGGCGCTCGGCCTCGGCATTGCCGGCCCAGTGCGTGTCATAGGCACGCTGGGCGGCAAATGCGGCGCGCACGGCGGTGGCCTCGGCGGCATAGGCCGCGGCAGCCACCTCGCCCACCACCTGCTGCACCTGCACGTCCTGCGCCACCGAGGGGGCATTGCCGGTGCTGAAGATGCGGCGGCGGTCGCGCACCTGCTGTGCGGCGTCGCGCGTGATGGCGTGGGCAATGCCGGCCAGGGTGGAGAGGTGGAACAGCTGGTAGAAGGCCGTCTGGTATTTGAAGCGGCTGGCAAAGGGGAAGATGTTTTCTTCGTCCACCTCGGCGTTCTCGTAGATCGAGGTGCCGCTGCCGGTGGTGCGCTGGCCAAAGCCGTCCCAGTCGTCCTTGTGGGTCACACCGGGCTGGCGCGCCCGCACCGCCGCGATCACGTCAAGGTTGTCGCCGTCGCGGCGGGCGTACAGGTCGACCCAGTCGGCAAAGATGCTGCCGGTGCTGTAGAACTTGCGCCCGTTCACCACCCAGCGCCCGTCCTTCTGCGAGACCCGGGTGATGACGTCGCCGATGGCCACGTCGCCCACCTCGGTCCAGGCGTTGCCGGCCAGGTCGCCGGCCGCAAAGCGGCGCAGCCAGACCTCGTTGGCCGCGTCGCGCGGTGCGTTGAGCCGGTCTTCGACGAAGGCAAAGTGCCCGCGCAGCGCCTGGGTGATGTTGGAGTCGGCCTCCGACAGCTCCACCAGGATCTGGAACAGCTGGGGCAGCGTGGCCCCGTCGCCGCCGAAGGCCACCGGCACGCGCAGGGCGCCGAAGCGCGCCTCCTTGAGCCAGCGGATGGGCTCGGCACCAAGCTCGCGCTGCTGCTCGCGCTGCAGTGCCGAGGCACGGATGCGGTCGAAGATGGGGCGGTACTTGGCCGCAATGGCCTCGTACTCGGCACCCAGGATGCTGGGTGTGTGAGAGGTCTGGGTGGTCTGGGTCATGAGGTCACCTGTGAGGTCAGTCGTCGATGCTCTTGCGAACCTTGAGGTTCTTTTCCTTGGCGTAGGCCAGGGAGGACTTTTCGATGATGGGGCGCAGCAGCTTCCAGTCGGGGGCAATCCAGTCGGACACCACCTTCCACTTGCTGCCATCCCACTGCTGGAAGGCCACCAGGCCGTCGCCTTCGTGGTTGTCCCAGCTCACGTTGATGGAATGGAACAGGCCCTTGGCACCCAGGGCCGCGGCACGGGCCTGGTCGATCTTGAGGTTCTCCAGGCCCCAGCGCACTTCGTCGCCGGTGAGGGTGCGCTTGCCGAACTTGGCCTGGGCAATGCGGATCGCCTCCACGTTCAGGATGCCGTTGAGCACACCCAGGTTGTGGTAGACGCTGCCGATGCGCTTGTGGTCCTGCAGGTTGCCCTTGCCTTGCTCATACAGCTGCTTGGTGATGTCCTGGATCACCGGGTACTGGGCGCCGGCGGCCACGGTGGTGATGGCCACATAGCCCTTGGCGGCGTCGCCCGCCGGGATCACGTCCTCTTCAGAGTTGGACCAGACGTTGCCCACGATGTGGTCAGCCGGGAAGCCCACTTTCTGCGCCGTCTTCAGCGCCACCGGGTTCATCACGCCCCAGCCACGCAGCACCACGTAGTCGGGCTTGGCACGGCGAATGGACAGCCACTGCGACTGCTGCTCGTTGCCCGGGTGGGGCACCTCGATCTGCTGCACGGTGAAGCCGTACTTCTTGGCCAGCAGCTCATAGATAGGGATGGTTTCCTTGCCATAGGGCGAGCCGTGGTACAGCACCACGATCTTCTTGCCCTTGAGCTTGTCCAGGCTGCCTTCCTTGGAGCCGATGTAGTTCACGATGCCCGAGGTCTCGCTGTAGGGGTTGAGCAGCAGCGGGAAGATGTACTTGAACACGCGGCCGTCGGTGGTGTCGGTGCGGCCGTGGTTGATGGTGATCAGGGGCACCTTGTCGGCCGTGACGCGGTCGAGCAAGGCGTAGGCGATGCCCACCGACAGCGGGTTCCAGGTGGCGATGCCCGGGTGGGTCTTGAGGCGCTCATAGACCTCGACGCCGCGCTCCACCTCGTATTGGGTTTCGCCCTCTTCCCAGGTGAGCTTGACGCCGCCCACGCCGCCTTCGCGGGTGTTGACCAGGTTGAGGTAATCGATGAAGCCACCGAAGAAGCCCGTGCCGCCCGCGGCATACGGGCCCACGCGGTAGCTCTGCAAGGGGAAGAACTGTTCTTGCTGCTGGGCCTGCGCCTGCGTGACGGCGCCCAGCGCCAGCGCGCCTGCGAGCAGCGCCAACTTGAGGGATTTGCGGATGGACATGGAAAAGAAACTCCTTGGGTTGGATGAAGAAAACAGGAAAGGGATGAAGGCAGAGCCTGGTCGGCGCGGCAGGCTCATGAAGTGGTCTGGGCCGGGGCCCGGGAGCGGCGCGCCAGCAGGCGCTCGATACGGGCCAGGGCGCGGCTCCACAAGGCCACCAGGCCTTGCGGTTCGGCGATCAGAAAGCCCACGATGGCCAGGCCCAGCACGATGCGCTGGCTCAGGTCCAGCACGCCGGAGTCGAACCAGCCACCGAACAGGAACTGCCCCAGGCGCGACAGCAGCAACGGGAACACCACGATCAGGGCCGCGCCCAGGAAGGCGCCCCGGATGCTGGACAGGCCGCCGATGATGATGATGAACAGGATCTGGAACGAACGGTCGAGGTTGAAGCCCGCGGGCTCAACCGTGCGCAGGTAGACAAAGCCCCACAGCACGCCAGCCACGCCGATCACAAAAGACGAGATCGCAAAGGCCAGCAGCTTGGTGCGCAGCACCGGCACGCCGGTGACGCGGGCGGCCAGTTCGTTGTCGCGGATGGCGATGAAGTGGTGCCCCGTGGGGGTGTGCACCAGGCGCCAGACCAGCGCCGTCAACACACTGACGATGGACAAGGCAAACACATAGCGCAGCACGGGGGTGTCGAACGCCAGGCCGGCCACGACCAGGCGGGGCGCATCGATCACGCCCGAAGCGTTGTTGTTGCTGAACCAGCCGAACTTGGTGAGGGCCCATTGCACGAAGAACTGGGCCGCCAGGGTGGACACCGCGAGGTAGAAGCCGCGCAGGCGCAGGCTGGGCAGGCCGAAGGCCACCCCGACCAGCGTGGCCACCCCCCCGGCCAGCACCATGCTGACCAGCAGCGGCAGGCCAGGCAGGCGCAAGTTGAAGTTGTAGGCCGCGAAGGCGCCCACCGCCATGAAGGCAGCCGAGCCCAGCGAGAGTTGCCCCGCATAGCCCGTCAGCAGGTTGAGGCCGACCGCCGCCAGCGACAGCGCCAGAAAGGGGATCAGGATGGCGTCAAACCAATAGTCGGTGGCCAGCCAGGGGATCAGGCCGTAGGCGATGATCAACCCGGCCAGCGGTGTGACCCACACAGGCCAGCGCTGCAGGCCGGACAGCGTGCCGGGCAAGGGGCCGCCCACGGGGCTGGAGGCGGCAGTGGAAGAGACGGCGGTGTTCATGGATCAAGCCCTTTCCACCAGGCGTTGGCCGAACAGGCCGCCCGGTTTGACCAACAGAAAGGCCAGCGCGGCCACATAGGCAAACCAGCCCTCGATGCCGCCGCCCACAAAGGGGCCCAGATAGACCTCGGCCAGCTTTTCCAGGGCGCCCACGATCAGGCCGCCCACGATGGCGCCCAGGATCGAATCAAAGCCGCCCAGCACCAACACCGGCAAGGCCTTGAGCACCACCAGCGAGAGCGAGAACTGCACCCCCAGCCGGGCGCCCCAGAGCAGGCCGGCCACCAGCGCGATCACGCCGGCGGCGGCCCACACTGCGGCCCAGATGCGCGGCAGGCGCAGCCCCACGGCCAGGGCGGCAAAGGTGTCGTCGGCCACGGCACGAAAGCCCAGGCCGATGTGGGTGTAGCGGAAGAAGGCCGACAGCAGCGCCACCATCACCGCTGCGGTGGCCGCCGCGAACAGGTCGAAGCTGGACACCAGCACGCCTGCGAACTCGAGCGGCTCGTCGGCAATGCCCAGCTTGAGCTCGTGCACCTGGGTGCCCCAGAGCAGCTGAGCCACCCCTTCGATGACATAAGACAGGCCCAGCGTGGCCATGAACAGCGTGATGGGCGGCTGGTTGACCAGGGGGCGCAGCACGGCCCGTTCGATCAACAGGCCCAGCAGCAGCATCACGACAAAGGTGATCAGCAGCGCCAGCGCGATGGGCAGGCCGCGTTCGGTCAGGCTGACAAAGGTCAGCGCGGCAAACAGCAGCTGGGCGCCCTGGGCGAAGTTGAGCACCCCCGAGGTCTTGTAGATCAGCACAAAGCCGATGGCCACCAGCGAATACATCACGCCCGACAACAGGCCGCCGATCAGCACTTCGACGAAAAAGGAGAAGTCAAAGCCGTCCATCACGCAGCCTCCGCCAGGGGCAAGGGTGACGTCGCTGCCGACGCCGGGGCATCGGGGTCGTCGCCCTCATGGGCCACGCCCAGGTAGGCGTCGATCACAGCAGGGTCGGCACTGACCTCGGCCGGTGTGCCGTCGGCGATCTTGCGGCCGTAGTCCAGCACCGCCACCCGATCGGACAGGCCAAGCACGATGCCGATGTCGTGCTCGATCAGCACGATGGTGGTGCCCCATTTGTCGCGGGCGGCGCGGATCAACTGGGCCATGTGGGCCTTTTCGCTCACGGTCATGCCCGCCAGGGGCTCGTCGAGCAGCAGCAACTGCGGCCGGGCCACCAGGGCACGGGCCAGTTCGACCCGTTTTTGCTGACCATAGGACAAGGTGCCGGCCAGGCGCTGCTGGATGTCGCCCAGGCCGAAAAAGTCGATCACCTCGGCGGCGCGCTCGCGTGCATCGAGCAGCTCGCGTCGCGCCCGGCCGATGCCCAGCACCTGCTCGGCCACGGTGGAGCGGGTGTGCTCCACCCGGCCCAGCGCGATGTTGTCGCGCACGCTGAGGCCGCGGAACAGGGCCAGGTTCTGGAAGGTGCGCGCCACGCCCAGCTGGGCCAGGCGCGAAGTGGGCACGTGGGCGTAAGGCCGCCCTGCCAACCAGACCTGGCCGCGGCTGGGCCGGTACAGGCCGCTGATCACATTGACCAGCGAGCTCTTGCCGGCGCCGTTGGGGCCGATGATGGCGCGGATCTCGCCCGGCGCCACGCTCAGGTCAATGCCATGCAGGGCGTGGATACCGCCAAAGGACAGGTCAATGCCTTGCAACTCAAGCACCGGGCCCGCCGCATGGAGCGGCGCCTCAGGGGTCAGTGGGGGGCTGGACATGGTGTGCCTCTGTTCAGTGGCTCAAGCCCAGGATGCGGCCGGGCCGCTGGCATCGGCCACGCTCTCTTTGCCGACGTAGTGGCGGCGCCAATGGGTGGCCGGGTGGGATTCGCGCGTCTTGCCGTCTTTGTCGCCCAGCAGCTTCTCGCGCAGCGTGCCCTGTGCATAGGCGGTCTGCACGCGGCCGCGTTTGCGCAGCTCGGGCACCACGAAATCGATGAAATCGGTGGTCGAGGCCGGGGTGACGGCGTAGGCCAGGTTGAAGCCGTCGACACCGCCGACATCCACCCAACGCTCCAGCTCGTCGGCCACCTTTTGCGGGCCACCGACCAGCACCGGGCCCAGGCCGCCGATGGAGCGCTGGCGGATCACCTCGCGCACGGTCCATTCCTTGCCGTCAGCCGCCAGGGATTCGAGCGTGGTGCGCAGGCTGTCGTTCTCCACCGCCTTCAGGGGCGTGTCGGGGTCGAGCGAGGCAAAGTCCAGGCCGGTCCAGCCGCCGTACAGGGCCATCATCCCGGTCGGGCTGGCGTAAGACAGGTACTCCTCGTGCTTGCGCTGCGCAGCCTCGTCGGTGGGGCCGGTGATGACGGTCAGCAGCGTGAAGATCTTGAGGGCATCCGGCTCGCGCCCGGCGGCCGCCACCTCGGCGCGGATCTTGTCAGTCAGGACCCGGGCGGATTCCGGGCTGGTGGCCAGGATGAACATGGCCTCGGCATGGCGGGCGGCAAAGGCCCGGCCGGCGGTGGAGGCCCCGGCCTGGAAGATCACGGGGGTGCGCTGAGGCGAGGGCTCGGTCAGATGGAAGCCCGGCACCTTGTAGTACTTGCCTTCGTGCTTGATGGGGTGCACCTTGGTGGGGTCGGTGAAGATGCCGCGCTCCTTGTCGCGCAGCACCGAGCCTTCCTCCCAGCTGCCTTCCCACAGCTTGTAGATGACCTCCATGTACTCCTCGGCCAGGTCATAGCGCTCGTCGTGCGGGATCTGTTTGTCCAGGCCGATGTTGCGGGCTGCCGAATCCAGGTAGGACGACACCACGTTCCAGGCCACCCGGCCCTTGGTCAGGTGGTCCAGGGTGGACAGGCGCCGCGCCAACAGGTAGGGGTGCTCGAAAGTGACCGCCGCCGTGATGCCGAAGCCCACATGCTTGGTGACGGCCGCCATCGCGGAAATGGCGCCAAACGGGTCGTTCACCGGCACCTGGGCTGCATCCTGCAGGGCGCCCTCCGCAGAGCCGCGGTACACGTCGTAGACCCCCACCACATCGGCGATGAACAGGGCGTCGAACACGCCGCGCTCCAGCTCGATGGCCAGGTTGGTCCAGTACTCCAGATCGTTGTAGCGCGAGGCCTGGCTGGTGGGGTGGCGCCAGGTGCCGGCCGCCTGGTGACCGACGCAGGTCATGTCAAAGGCATTCAGGATGATGCGTTTCTTGGCTGTGGTCATGGGAAAAGCCTGTTGGAAGTAGGAAAGGTCAGGAAGGGGTTCGCCCGGCCGATGAGGCTGTGCGTGTCACGCCGCCAGAGCGCTGGAGGCCGCACCGGCCCCCGTGGTGCTGGCGGCCGGCAAGGTGATCAGAGGGATGGCGCGGGCCACAGCCAGTGCGATGCGTTCGCGCAGTGCGGCACTGGAGACCTCGTAACCGGTGAAGTCCTGCTCGCTGGCATAGACCCCCAAGGGAGCGGTGCGCGCCTGGAAGAAGCTGAACAGGGGGCGCAATTGGTGATCGATGACCAGGGAATGGCGATCGCTGCCGCCGGTGGCCGCCAGCAGCACCGGCACATCGATCAGTGCGTCCTGATGGACCAGATCGAACAGGTGCTTGAACAGACCGGTGTAGGAGCCACGGTAGACCGGGCTGGCGACGATCAGCAGATCAGCCGATTCGATGGCTTGCAGCTCGGCCTCGACGGCCTCGGGCAGCTGGCTGCGGTACAGGGCCGGGCCCAGTTGGGGGGCCAGCTTGCCGACCTCGATGAGCTGCACCTCGATGGGCACCTGGTCCACCAGCGCGGCGATCAATTGCTCGACCAGCACCAGCGTTCTTGACGGGCGCTGGACGCTGCCCGACACCGCGACGACTTTGATTTTCCGACTCATTTCATGACCTCTGGTTGGTAGGCATTCAAGTGATGTGCAGCAGGGCTGAAAAACCAGCCGGGCGCTTCCGTCTTGATGACCACGTCAGTTTCGAGGCATTAACTCGGGGTGATTCATCGAAATCATCCAATCCATAGATGATTTTCGAAATAGCACCAAGTCGTTGTTTTTATTGTGTTTTTTATTTTTTGATAAAAAATTACCGATTAATTTCAACTTACCAAATGCGATTCACAAAAAATCGGAGGTGAATAAAAAGACAAATTGCTGAATCGCTGTTGGCTGAGCAACGCGCGCATCACCAAAACACCGATCCCGACGGGAAAGACCGCAGCCCCATCAGCCTCCCTGGCTGTTCGCGCCCATGAAAAAAGGCCCCGCGGGCCATGCCCGCGAGGCCTTGGAGGCCGGTGAAGTTTTCAGCCCGGGGTCAGAACTCGGGCCCGCCAAAGCCGCCTGCGCCGCCGGCCGGGGCCGGAGCCGCGCTGTCGTCCTTCGGGGCTTCGGCCACGATGGCTTCGGTGGTCAGGATCAGGCTGGCCACCGAGGCGGCGTTCTGCAGCGCGGTGCGGGTGACCTTGGCCGGGTCGAGCACGCCCTGCTCCACCAGATCGCCATAGGTGCCGTTGGCGGCGTTGTAGCCGTGATTGCCTTCACCCTTGAGCACAGTGGCCACCACCACGCTGGCTTCTTCGCCGGCGTTGGTGACGATCTGGCGCAGCGGCTCTTCGATGGCGCGCAGCACCAGCTTGATGCCGGCTTCTTGCTCGGCGTTGTCACCCTTGAGCACGCCGGCCTTGAGCACGGCCTGCTTGGCACGCAGCAGGGCCACGCCGCCGCCAGGCACCACGCCTTCTTCCACCGCCGCCCGGGTGGCGTGCAGGGCGTCTTCGACGCGGGCCTTCTTTTCCTTCAGTTCGACCTCGGTGGCGGCACCGACCTTGATCACGGCCACGCCGCCGGCCAGCTTGGCCACACGCTCTTGCAACTTTTCGCGGTCGTAGTCGCTGGTGGCTTCGTCGATCTGCACACGGATCTGCTTGACGCGGGCTTCGATGTCGGCCGCGGCGCCAGCGCCGTCGATGACGGTGGTGTTCTCCTTGCCCACCTCGACGCGCTGGGCCTGGCCCAGATCGGCCAGGGTGACCTTCTCCAGCGTCAGGCCCACTTCTTCGGCAATCACCTTGCCGCCCGTGAGGATGGCGATGTCTTCGAGGATGGCCTTGCGGCGGTCACCAAAGCCCGGCGCCTTGACGGCCACCACCTTGAGGATGCCGCGGATCGAGTTGACCACCAGGGTGGCCAGGGCTTCGCCTTCGACCTCTTCGGCAATGATCAGCAGCGGGCGGCCTGCCTTGGCCACGGCTTCGAGCGTGGGCAGCAGGTCTCGGATGTTGCTGATCTTCTTGTCGAACAGCAAGATGAAGGGCTGCTCCAGCACCGCCACCTGACGCTCTTGGTTGTTGATGAAGTAGGGCGACAGGTAGCCGCGGTCGAACTGCAGGCCTTCGACCACGTCGAGCTCGTTGTTCAGCGACTTGCCGTCTTCAACGGTGATCACGCCTTCCTTGCCCACCTTGTCGATGGCGTCGGCAATGATCTGGCCCACATCCCAATCGGAGTTGGCCGAGATGGCGCCCACCTGGGCGATCTCGCGGCTGGTGGTGGTGGGCTTGGCCTGGGCCTTGATCTCGGCCACCAGGGCCAGCACAGCCTTGTCGATGCCGCGCTTGAGATCCGCCGGGTTGAGGCCGGCGGCCACGTACTTGAAGCCTTCGCGCACGATGGCCTGGGCCAGCACGGTGGCGGTGGTGGTGCCGTCACCCGCGTTGTCGCTGGTGCGCGAGGCCACTTCCTTGACCAGTTGGGCGCCGATGTTCTCGTATTTGTCCTTGAGTTCGATCTCCTTGGCGACCGAAACGCCGTCCTTGGTCACGGTGGGGGCGCCGAAGCTGCGCTCCAGCACCACGTTGCGGCCCTTGGGGCCCAGTGTGACCTTGACCGCGTCGGCCAGGACATTGACACCGCGGACGATCTTGGCGCGTGCGTCGTCGCCGAACAGAACCAGTTTTGCTGCCATGTTGATGTTTCTCCAGAATGTGGGATGGATTGAGTGGGGTTCAGGGGGGGCGCGCTCAGGCTTCGATGACGCCGAGGATGTCCTCCTCGCGCAGCACCAGCACTTCGTCGCCGCCGAGCTTCACGGTCTGGCCGGCGTACTTGCCGAACAGCACGCGGTCGCCCTTCTTGACGTCGGGCAGCACGCGTTCGCCCTGCTCGTTGCGGCGGCCCGGGCCCACGGCCAGGACGTCGCCCTGCTCGGGCTTTTCGCCGGCCGAGTCGGGGATCACGATGCCGCTGGCGGTGCGGGTTTCGGGCTCGCTGCGCTTGATGATGATGCGATCATGCAAAGGACGGATGGTGGACATGCAGAGGCCTCCTGAAGAATCCAGGGCCGGTCACGGCACCCCCAACCATTGGTGGCACTCGCCGGCCTGTGCTGCTGATTCTTGATGCGCATGAGCGCGCCGGCTACGAAGCAAAAGGCGGATGCTTGTTCGCAAAATGCAGATGGGCTCGGTTTTGCAACGGTTCAACCTGCCGGTGGCCGGCCATGGGCCACAGGGACTGGGGCGATGCGGCCCCGAAAACGCCGCGCAAAGATCCGCACCTGGCCCTACCGGGCCTCGCGCCAGGCCCCCAACCTGATGGTGCCGTAGCCACCGGTCAGCACCATGACCATGCCGCAGGCCACAACAAACCCGGGCACACCGATGGCGCCGATGACGGCCGAAGCACTCACCAAGGCCAGCAGCATGCCGGCACTGTTCATCACCAGGTAGGCGCGCATGGCCGAAGACCGGTCTGCAGGCTCGATACGTGTCTGGCGCAGCACCGCGAGTGGAATGTCCTTCATGGGGCCGCCGATGGCCCCCAGCGCGGCAGCAGCGGCCAGCGCTGGAACGCGGCAGGCAGCAGGCAGAAGCGGGGTCAAACCCATGAGCACCATGCCGAAGCCCACCAGGGCGTTGCCCCCGAACATCTGAAACTGGGGTCGCGCCGGGAGAGCCCGGCTGCCGAAAAAGACCGTCGACGCGAGGTTGGTACAGCCGTAGCAGGCAATGACCAGACCGTAGGCCCCAATCCCCTTCAGCGTGGTGTCACCCGAGGCAGGATCCGCCAACATCAGTGGCAAGCCAAGGTAGAACGTGGCGTACCAGGCACCGTTGTTGATCCCCGTGCTTGCCAGCGCGTAGCTGAGCACAGGGTGCCGCTGAATGGCCACCCAACCTCTTGCCACACTCTCCCACAGCCTGCCCGGCTCAACGCCGGTGTTGACCACCGGCGGGCGATGTGACTTGGCGATCCACATCAGGGCCGCCGCTGAGCCCAGAAAACTCAGCGCATCGATGGTGAAGAAATGCATCACCGGAAGGCTGCCCGCCGCCAGTGCCACGAGGCCAGGTCCGATGAGCCTGGCGCTGCGGTCTGTTGCGTCGAACAAGCCGTTGGCGGCCGGCAGCCATTGCGCAGGCTTGACCAGCGTCGGCAACCAGGAATGCAGCGCGGGCTGGAACACGGCCTGGCCCACCGCCAGAACCAGGATCGCCAGGACCAGCATCCAGGTCTGGGGCCGACCCGCCAACCACCAACCGGACACCATCAGCAAGAGGACCGCAGCCCGCATCAGGTCGGCGCCCATCATGGCGGCCCGGGGGCTGCAGCCATCGGCCCATTTGCCCACGCTCAGGGCGGCCACGAGCAGCGTCAACGCCTGCAAGGCGGAAAGATAGCCCGCATTGGCGCCCAGCAGTTCGACCGCGATCCAGGACAAGGCCACGGCATAGAGTTGGTCCCCGACCGCAGAGAACGACAGGCCACCCCACAGGAGTGCGACCGCTCGAATGCGCAGAGGCAAGAAGATTGTCAATGGCAGACCTACCGTATCGGACCGAGGCTGGCATCCTACTATCTTGCAGCCCCATCGACATCCGCAGCGCCTTGCTACGATGCCGGGGCTGGGCAGGGTAGACCAGGCCGCCCCCCACTGTGCCCTGCCCCATTCCATCCAACACAGAGGCTTCAAGATGAACTTCGGCATTCTGGTTTTCGACGACGTGGAAGAACTCGACTTTGTGGGCCCGTGGGAGATGCTCACCATGTGGAGCAAGGTGGCCGAAGGGCCCTCGCCCTGCCTGATCGTGGCGCAGAACGCCGGGCCGGTGCGCTGTGCCAAGGGCCTGTCGATCAACCCGCATGTGTCGTTTGCCGACTGCCCGCCGCTGGACTACCTGTTGGTACCCGGTGGCCAGGGCACGCGCCGCGAGGTGAGCAACCCGGTGCTGCTCGATTTTGTGGCGGCCCAGGCCCGCCATGCGCAAGCCATGCTGTCGGTGTGCACCGGCTCCTTCGTGCTGCATGCGGCCGGCCTGTTGTCGGGCAAGAAGGCCACCACCCACTGGGCTTCGCTCGACCGGCTGCGGGCACTGGGCGATGTGACGGTGCTGGAGGAGCGACATGTGCAGGATGGCACCGTGTGGACCTCATCAGGGGTGTCGGCCGGCATTGACCTGATGTTGGCCTTCATCGCCAGCACGGCGGGCGACGAGGTTGCCGGCCAGGTGCAGCTGGCAGCCGAGTACTACCCGGCCAGCGTGCGCTATGGCAGCGCCGAGCTGCAGGCCCGGGGGCCAGCCTATCTGCGCCCCAAGGCCTGAGCTGTCGGAGGGGCTCAGCGAGCGCTGCGGGCGTCCAGGCTCCAGGCGCCCGCGCCCTGAGCGGCCAGCACCAGCAGCCCGCCCACCACAGCCATGTTCTTGAAGAACAGCAACTGGGTCACATAGGCCTGCTCAGGGGCCACGCTCCAGAACGGGTGAAAGAAGAAGCTCGCGGCCAGGGTGAACAGCCCCAGCACCAGAGCGGCCCAGCGCGTGCCCCAGCCGGCCAGCAAGGCCAGGCTGCCCACGATCTCGACCGTCAGCGCCAGCGCGGCGCCCACGCTGGGCAGGGGCAGGCCCGCCGAACTGATGTAGCCCACGGTGCCGGCAAAGCCGGTCAGCTTGCCAATGCCGGCGGGCAGAAAGAGCACCGCCAGCAGCACACGGCCGGCGAGGTTGAGTGCGTTTTGCAGCGGGGTTTGAGCAACGGTGGTGAGGGACATGGTGTTTCTCCTGAAAGGGTTTGCGTGAATGGCAGCCGGAGGCTTGCGCTCTTCAGCGCGACACCCATTCGGCATGGATGAACTTTATTGACGATCAGAATCGAGATAAATACTCGTTTTGCCAATGATTTGTCTCATTTTCAAAGCCAATCACCCAAAGTTCGACGAACCCAAGCCCAAGTCATTCAGGTACTAGCCGGTCCACTCCGCGCTGATCAATCGATCCCATCACCACAGCACGGACCAGGGTATTGGACCAAGTTGTCAGACAAATATTTTTTAATGGGTGGGCCAGTCTCAAATTATCAAAGGGAGAGAAAACAACATGGGATTCATTCAATTCAACCAGATCAAAGTAGCCACCCGGCTGGCGCTGGGCTTTGGCGTGCTGCTGCTCAGCCTGGTGCTGGTCGGGGCCTTGGCACTGAACAAGTTTTCGCTTCTGACCACGAAACTGGACACGTTGATCAACAACCGCATGGTCAAGATCACCCAGTTCACCGAGCTGAAAGACAAACTGCAATCGGTGGCCCGCATCACCCGCACTGTGGCCCTGATCGAGGACGTGAAAGATGCACAGACTCAGGCCGACAAGATCCCACCCTTGCGCGCACGCAGCCTGGAGTTGCTGGCGCAGCTCGACAAGACGGTGGTACTGCCCAAGAGCGTCGAGTTGCTGAAGATCGTCCAGAACAACCGGGAGGCCTACGACGCCGACATCGATGCCGCCATCAAGCTGGGCCTGACCGGCAAGCCCGAAGATGCCAAGGCCGCCACCGAGATCCTGCTGAGCAAGGTGGCGCCGCGCCAGGACCTGATCTTCAAGGCCCTGGACGACTCGGTGGCCGAGCAACAGGAGCTGGCGCAAGCCGCAGGGGCCGAGGCCCGGGCCGCCGTCGCATCGGGTGAGGCCTGGGTGCTGGGCATCACCGGCATGGCCATCGTGCTGGGCCTCCTGCTGGCCTGGACCATTGCGCGCAGCATCACCCGAGCCCTGGGTGCCGAGCCTGACGAAGTATCGCAGGCTGTGGCACGCGTGGCCGATGGCGACCTGAGCCTGCACGTCAACCTGCGCACCGGCGACACCGACAGCATCATGGCCGCCGTGCAGCGCATGCAGACCAGCCTGGTGCAGGTGGTGAACACGGTGCGCCAAGGCAGCGAAGCCGTGGCCGCCGCCAGCGCCCAGATCGCCTCGGGCAACCGCGATCTGTCGGGCCGCACCGAAGAACAGGCCAGCGCCCTCGAAGAGACCGCCGCCTCGATGGAGGAGCTGGGCTCCACCGTCACCCACAACGCTGAGAACGCACGCCAGGCCAACCAACTGGCACAGGCCGCCGCCGGTGTGGCCAGCCAGGGCGGTGCCGTGGTGGCCGAGGTGGTGGACACCATGAAGGGCATCAACGACAGCTCGCGCAAGATCGCCGACATCATCGGCGTGATCGATGGCATCGCCTTCCAGACCAACATCCTGGCTTTGAACGCGGCGGTGGAAGCCGCCCGTGCCGGCGAACAGGGCCGTGGTTTTGCCGTGGTGGCTGGCGAGGTGCGCACCCTGGCCGGGCGCAGCGCCGAGGCCTCGAAAGAGATCCGGCGCCTGATCCAGGACAGCGTCGAGCGGGTGGAGTCAGGCTCGGCCCTGGTGGACCGGGCCGGCGCCACCATGAGCGAGGTGGTGGGCAGCATCCAGCGCGTGAGCGACATCATGGCCGAGATCTCGGCCGGCAGCGCCGAGCAGGCCCAGGGCGTGAACCAGATCGGCGAGGCTGTCACCCAGATGGACCAGACCACCCAGCAGAACGCCGCCCTGGTGGAGGAGATGTCGGCCGCCGCCGACAGCCTGCGCGGCCAGGCCAACGACCTGGTGCAGGCCGTGGCGGTGTTCAAGTTGGCTGGCGGCAGTGGGGCGGCCCCGGCGCATGCGCCCGCCCCGCCACGGGCCTCATCCACCGCGCCTGCGCCAAAAGCGCTGGGTCAGCGCCCCGCCCTGAAGCAGGTGGCCGGTGCGCCCAAGGCACCGAGCTTCAGCAAACCCGAGGCATTGGCCATGGCCCCCAAGGCCCCGACCAGCCGGCCAGCACCGGCAGACGACAGCTGGGAAAGCTTCTGACTGCCACCAAGGCGCTGACCACGTGGCCGGCCCAGCGCCGCCGCCTGCACAGCGCCCGCCGCAGTCTTGCCAAAACCGGATAACCCCCCGCCGCGCACCCGACCTATCTTCTGAGTCTGCTCCAGCCCCTCGGCTGAGCCTCTGAAGAAAGGACTGGTCTGCGCATGAAACCTTCCCGTCTGGCCCGCCTGGGCGCGGGCTGTCTGGTCGCCTGCCTGGCTGCAGGCGCCCTGGCGGCGGATCTGCCGAACGAACGGCAGACCATCGCCAAGCTTGACCCCGACGCCACCCACCGCGTCTACATGGCCGACCTGGCCCTGAGCCATATTGCCGATGGCCGCCTGCATGTGATTGATGGCCAGCGCATGCGCTACCTCAGTGCCATGAGCACGGGCTTCGCCGGCCAGGTGGCGCTGTCACCCGACCGGCGCGAGTTGTATGTGGCCAGCACCTACTACCCGCGCCTGTACCGCGGCCAGCGCAGCGATGTGGTGGAGGTGTATGGCACCGACGACCTGGTGTTCCGGCACGAGATCGAGATCCCGCCCAAGCACGCCCAGGCCATGAACATCCGAGCCACGCTGGCCCCCAGCGCCGATGGCCGCTGGCTGCTGGTGCAAAACGCCACGCCGGCCAGCAGCGTGAGCGTGGTCGACCTGCAAGGGCGCAAGCTGGCCTCCGAGGTGCCCACGCCGGGCTGCTGGGGCGTGATCCCCTGGCCCGAGCAGCCCAACCGCTTCTCGACGGTGTGCGGCGACGGCACGTTGGCCACCATCGAACTCGACGAAGCCGGCCAGGCCCGCCCGCGCGGCGCCCCCGTGGCCTTTTTTGATGCCGACACCGACCCGGTGTTCATCCACTACGAGCGCAGCGGCAACACCTTGTACTTTGTGAGCTACGGTGGCCAGGTGCACCGCCTGCAGTTGCAGCCCGGGGGCGTGCAGGTGCTGCCGGTGTGGTCGCTGCTGAGCCCGGCCGAGCAAAAAGCACGTTGGCGACCCGGTGGCATGCAGCTGTTTGCGATCGACGCCGAGCGCCAGCGCCTGTTCGTGGGCATGCACGCCAAGGCCGTGGACGGCTCGCACAAGAACCCGGCCCAGCAGATCTGGGTGTTCGATCTGGAGCGGCAGGCCCGCGTGGCGCGCTGGCCCGGGCACAACGCGGTGTCCATGGTCTTCAGCCCGGCGGCCACGCCCCGGCTGTTTGTGCTTGATGGCGCGGGCAACCACCTGCTGGCACTCGATCCGCGCAGCACCAGCGCCCAACGCAGCACCACCCTGGGCCGGCTTGATGCCGTGGGCGAAACCCCGGTCTACCTGGAGGTGCAGTGATGTTCAACACCGACCTCCCCTGGCTGGACCCGGTGCTGTCGCACGCGGCAGCAGCCAGTCTGGCCCTGGTGCTGCTGTTCGGCGCGCTGGCCAAGCTGCGCGACCTGAGCGCCTTTGTGATGGCCACCGAGGCCTACGGCCTGCTGCCGCCGGTGTTGGTCAGCCCAATGGCGCATGCGCTGGCCTTGAGCGAAGCGGCTGCCGGCCTGCTGTTGCTGCCCGTCTCCACCCGCCCGCTGGGAGCCGCACTGGCCTTGGGCGTGCTGCTGGTGGCCAGCAGCGCCGTGGCGCTGGCCCTGCGCCAGGGGCGCAGCATCGACTGCGGCTGCGGTGGCTACAGCAGCAGCAGCGGCAGCGGCCTCACGCTGTCGGGCGCGCTGCTGTGGCGCAACGCCGCCCTGCTGGGCCTGGGCCTGGCCGCGTTGGCGCCGCTGGCCCCCCGCCCGGTGGGCTGGGCCGATGGCCTGGCCGCCTGCGCCGCCGCCCTGTTCGCCATCGGCCTGTATGCCGTCACCAACCAATTGTTGAGCAACCAACCCCGTCTTGCCGAATTGAGGAACAACCATGATTGAAACCCTGATCATCTCCAACGTGCTGGCCTGGTGCGCCGTGATCGCCCTGGTGGTGGTGGTGCTGGCCCTGTCGCGGCAGGTGGGCATCCTGTACGAACGCATCGCCCCCATGGGCGCCCTGATGATGGATTCGGGCCCGGCCGTGGGTTCGCCCGTGCCGCGGCTCAGCCTGCCACAACTGGGGGGCGGCACCCTGGAGCTGGGCGCCCCGGCTGCGCACAGCACCTTGCTGTTCTTCCTGTCGCCCACCTGCCCGGTGTGCAAGAAGCTGCTGCCCATCGTCGAGCGCATCCGCCGCGACGAGGCACCCTGGTTGCGCGTGGTGCTGGCCTCGGACGGCGAACAGCCCGAGCACGAGGTGTTCCGCCAGAAGGCCGGTCTGGGCCACTTCCCCTATGTACTGTCGCACGAACTGGGCATGACCCTGCGCATCGCCAAGCTGCCCTATGCGGTGCTGATCGACAGCCAGGGCGTGTTGCGCGCCAAGGGCCTGGTCAACAGCCGCGAGCAGCTCGACAGCCTGTTCACCGCCAGCGACCTCAAGGTGGCCTCGGTGCAGGATTTCATCGACCAGCAACTGGTGCACAAGGAGGCCGCATGAGCCTGCTCGACTGGTTTGATCGCCTGGCAGAGCGGCGCAGCCGCCAACTGGCCAGCCACACCTCGCGGCGCAGTGCCCTGGTGCGGGTGAGCCGGGTGCTGGTGGCCAGCGCCTTCACGCTGCCCGTGCTGCCCTTTGACCGCAGCAGCCAGGCCCTGGCCGCCGAACACAATGCTGCCAGCAAGCGCAAAGGCCCGCCCACCGAAACCGATTGCGACTACTGGCGCTACTGCGGGGTGGATGGCTTTCTGTGCTCGTGCTGTGGCGGCAGCGCCACCAGCTGCCCACCGGGCACCACGCCCTCCAAGGTGGCCTGGGTGGGCACCTGCCACAACCCGGCCGACGGCAAAGACTACCTGATCAGCTACAACGACTGCTGCGGCCGGGGCGCCTGCGGACGCTGCCTGTGCAACACCAACATCGGCGAGCGCCCGGGCTACCGCATGGGCCTGCACAACGACATCAACTGGTGCATGGCCAACGACAGCTCGGCCTTCCACTGCACCACCTCGATCATCGTCGGCGTGGCCGAGAAGGAGGGTTGAATGCGCTGGAGCCGTTCCAAACTGGCCACATGGGCCAAACTG
>Ga0209913_1000296_pt1 | contig 46697 bp, 72 predicted proteins | sample PersoiDNA2013203_FD_185805 | JGI IMG/M metagenome (GOLD analysis project Ga0209913, IMG submission 185805) | Permafrost soil microbial communities from the Arctic, to analyse light accelerated degradation of dissolved organic matter (DOM) -... | ecosystem: Environmental > Terrestrial > Soil >...
CTAGCAAGATGGCTGCAGTTCTTGCTAGAATACGGCTCGTCGCCGATTTAGCTCAGTTGGTAGAGCAGTTCATTCGTAATGAAAAGGTCGCCAGTTCGATTCCGGCAATCGGCACCAAGTACAAGTTTCACGATGTTTGGTGGAAACGAAAATCCCGCCCTCTTCATAGGAGGAGCGGGATTTTTTTTGTTTCACACGGTTTGCGGAAGATTGGTAACAGCAAGGAAAATTGATGGCATTTTTGCTGGTATCTGTAGAATTATGGGTTTTCAGGTACCAGCACAGAGGGAATAATGCCACTGACCGACATTGCAATCCGGAAGATGCAGCACAGCGGCAGCGCAGGCGGAGACAAGCATTCCGATGCGCTCGGTATGTACTTACTGGTCAAGGCGGCTGGCAAATATTGGCGACTGGGTTATCGGTTCGGCGGCAAGCAGAAGACGCTGGCCCTGGGTGTCTATCCTGAGGTCTCGCTGGCCGCCGCCCGCGCGGCGCGCACCGAAGCCCGGGCGCTGCTGGCCCAAGGCATCGACCCGGCCGCCGCCAGGCAGGAGGCGAAGCGCGCGCCGGCGCCGGTCGACGAGCACACATTCGGATCGGTGGCAGAAGAATTCTTCGCCAAAGACGCCAAGACCATCAAGCCGAAGACCATCCAGAAGCACCGCGGTTGGCTCGACAATGACATCCTGCCGATGATCGGCGCCACCCCGATAGCTGATCTGCGGCCGCGTGACGTGCTGGCGGTCGCGCAGCGCGCCGAAAAGCGCGGCTCGATCGAGACAGCGCACCGGATACTGCAGTACTGCGGCCGCATCTGCCGCTACGCCGTCGCCGCCACCCTCATCGAGGTCGACGTCACGAGCGGCCTGCGCGGCGCCCTGGAGCGGCCCGTGGTCAAGCACCACGCAGCGATCACGGACCCGGGCGGGCTCGGCAAGTTGCTGCGCTCGATCGACGCCTACGAGGGGTTCTATTCGGTCGTCGGCGCCCTGCGGCTGGCGCCGCTGGTGTTCGTGCGCCCTGGTGAGCTGCGCGCCGCTGAATGGGCCGAGTTCGACCTTGACGCCGCCGAATGGCGGATCCCCGGGCCGAAGATGAAAATGGATATTGACCACATCGTTCCGCTGGCGCGCCAGGCGGTTGCGATGTTACGCTGGATCCAGCCGCTGTCAGGGCATGGGCGGTATGTCTTCCCCAGCCTACGGAGCAACAAAAAGCCGCTCAGTGACGGGGCCGTGAACGCGGCGCTGCGCTTGATGGGCTACGAGAAGGACGCTATGACCGGTCACGGCTTCCGCGCGACCGCTCGGACGATCATGGACGAGGTGTTACAGGAAAGGGTCGACCTGGTGGAGCACCAGCTGGCGCACGCGGTGAAGGACGCCAACGGCCGGGCCTACAACCGCACGACTCACCTGCCGGCGCGGCGCGCGATGATGCAGCGTTGGGCCGATTACCTTGACACTTTACGGGGCGGCGTCACTGGTTGAATGGTATAACGTCGGCTCGACAGGAGATCGACATGCAAACCCAGAAGCCCAGGACCGACCACCACACCGCCCAGCTGGTCAAGGAAGGTATTGCCATGAAGCGCGCCTTCGGTGACGCCACCGGCGCCCGCTTCCTCAGCCTGCGCGGCGTCGACGCGGGCCTGGCCGCCCGAGTGCTGTCCCAAAAATACGATCAGCGCGCCTAGAATCCCAGCTCGACGGACCACTCCTGCGGTATCCCGCCATCCTCTCGCCGTGCCGTCAGCCCTTGAAATAGCATTACCTGCCCGTGCAGCGCCACCAGGCGGGCATGGTAGAGCACGGGCAGTAGGGGTTTAAACTGCTGGTCGTTCGGATCGCTGAGGTTGAGTTGGGCGACGTTTTCTACCATCGAGAGGCGCAGTTCGCCTTGGCGGCCAGGATCGGAAACGAGTTCGCGCGGCGCACGCCGCACGCCTGCGTGGCGCAGGATTTTGACAGTGGCTTTCATGGCCGCAGTATATCGCGCTGCCGCGCTGGTCAGCCGTCGGCAACCTGTGCTGGTTGCGCTGGCATCGGGTCAATGGAACGGATGATGGCGGCCATAGCGGTGTATGCCACCTCGATCGCCAGCAGCTGGGCCAGGCGCGCCTCGCTGACGATGCGCAGCGGCGTCGCATCCTCCGCCGCGACCTGGTGCGTCGTGAAGACGCAGAACGACATTTCGCGGGTCATGGCGGCGCCGCCGGATCCGGACCCCAGTGCGAGCCGCCAAAGCTGCGCACGGCCAGGTAGAACGCCTCGGCCTCGCAGCGACCGACGCCATCCTGCTGCAGCATCTCGCGCAGCACTTGGTCGGCGACCTCCCTGGGCAGCTCGTGGGTCACGTAGAGCCGGTCGTGGATGGTGCCAGCCTTCCGGGCCCGGTTGCCCAGCATGTCGTAGGCCAGCGGGACCCTGGGCACGCTGCAAAAGTCGGTGCGGTGGCCGATGGGCGCCGTGATCGTCACGCCGGCCACGGCCGACTCGAACGCCAGCGGCTCCATCAGCTCCCAGAGCCCCGACTCGTCATCGGCGACCAGTTTTGCGACCAGGTTACCGATGAACCCGCTCATGGCAGTGCAGCAATCGCGATCTGGGCCACGGCCAGGTCGAGCAGAATTCGATTCTGCTTCGCCGGGTCGAGGTTCGAGGTCTTCACGATCGACACCAGCACCGGGCTGTACTGGCTGGCGAACGTCTTGAGGTCCAGCGGCGCTACCTGGGTGTTCGCCGCGACGGCCGCACACACCGGGTTCACAATGCCCGCGATCTGGGTCAGGGCATCGGTGTTGGCCTCGCTGATGCCGTCGAGCGCCTGTAGCGACGTCAGGGCGATCTGCGCGGATGGGCAAAATTGCTTTGCGATCTGCTGGGGCGACTGCGGCGGGCTGCCCGGAGCGGATGCGCAGCCGGCAATGCAGGCGGCGGCCATGGCTAGGGTAGCGAGGATGGTCAGAATGGAATGTTTCATGGGGTATTGCTCCTGTCGTTGAGGTGGTATGCGCCCAGGCCAGCGAGCGCGAGTTTGATGGCCAGAATCAGGTCCTGGGCGCCGTCGATCTTCAAGATGACCAGCGATGTCCAGGTGCAGAAAAGGGCGACACCGATTGCCAACTTCACCCAGTCGGTAGATTTCACGTTGCCTCCTGCTCGTGGTGGATGATCTCGATGGCGGAGAACTGGTAGCCCTCCTTGCCGTAGCGCTGGGCCAGCCAGACCGGCTCCGGTAGCGCGTGCACGCCCTCGTCGCGGCCAATGTGGTGGGCCTTGCACAGCAGGCGGCCGTTCACGTTCATGTCGTCGACGAAGGTGTATGGATCGGCCTCGTCGAAGCTGCCCCAGCCGAAGTTGGGGAAGTCCTTGCGGATCTGCGACCCGGGCGACCAGTCGACCATTTCGGCAAAACTGCGCTCGATCGGGTAGTGGTGCGCTTCAAGCGGCGCCGCGGTGCACCCGCAGATGAAGCAACCCTTGTCGCGCTCGATCAGGTGTAGGCGCGACTTCCTGAACAGAGGTGTGGTCACGCGCTCGGCATGACCAGGGATGAAGACGTCTACGCCGAAGGTGTTTTTCTCTTCGTGGATTTCGGTTGTGCTCACTTTGCAGCTCCGGAGAGGATGTCAAAACGGGTGAGGTTGCGGCCGTCCATGATCGCGATCAGGCTGTCGGCGTAATGTGGATCGGTCGCATACCCCGCCGCCGCGGCCGCGCGCGCCCAGCCTGGGCCTGTCGTCTGCTTGAAGCAGGCCGCATAGCGCGGATTGCGACGGAAGAAGTCGGCGTGGTCGGCCAGGCATTCGCCCCAGGTGCGATATGCCCGGAACTTGCAAACCATCGGCACGGACACGCCCTTGATGACCTCGTGCGTGTTGAACGCGGTGATGGGCCCGGTCCAGCTGGCGTCGGCCTTGATGCCGAAAAGGTTGTTGCCGGGTGCCTTCGCGCCCCAGCTCGATTCGAGGGCGGCCTGGGCGATGGTGAAGCTAGCCGGGATGCCACTGGCGCGCTGGCAGGCGTGCGCTGCCGGGACGATGGCGTCAAGGAATGCTTGAGGGGTCATTTGTGCCACCACGGTGCGTAATAGACTGCGATCGCGCCGCCAATGGCTGCAACCCACTTTGCCGGTCGCTCAAGCCAACCCAGAACCTTGATGCCGCCTTTCATACTGCCCATCGCTTCAAGGAACTCGGTCAGCGCAGCCAAGTCGATCTTGGCAACGGCGGCCTTGATTTCCGCCTGACCATCAGCCACCTCTTTCGTAATTGACGTATTCGCCGCCAGATTGCCTTTGAGCGTATGCACATCGGCCTTCACCATGACAAACTCTTCGGTCAGTTTCACGAAATGCACCACGAGCCGATCAAAGCGGTCTTCTGCAGTGGTAGCGCTGGCAATGTCCCGAAGGAGCGAGGGGTCGTTTTGGTCGGTCATGTCTTCTTTCAGGTTGGCCGGTCAGCGTCGGCTTGAGGCGTAAAAAAGCCGCCTCGTGGGCGGCTGCGGGTGATGCGGGTACTGGCGGGATAATCTAGTCAACCCACGCGATTGAGGCGACCGACAGGGCATCTACTGCCGCATTGACAGCGTCCTCGTACTTCTGGCGCTTTCCGATGATCGCGCCAGCAGTCGCTGCATAGGCATTGGCATTGGCAATGACCCGCGATGCCAGATCGTTGACGCTGATGGTGCGCGCTACCGCCATCGCCGTGAGCAGAGGCGTTGGAACCGTGTTGTCGGCTTTAAAGGCAACCGCTTCGGATTTCTGGTTGAACCAGCTCTGGATTTCATCGGGCGGATAATTCGACTTGATGACGTTCATTCGCTGCGCGAACGACTCGGCCAATTCGGCGAGTTTGGAAGCCTTCACCTGCTCGAGCGTGCGCGAAGGGGGAGCACTCAAAATCAGCTGACCATCAACGAAGTCGAAGGTGTAGCCCGCTGGGCGCGCCATCGCAGCCGCAAAGGCTTCCATCGGCACATCAATGACATCGGCTGGGAGATTGGCGCCGTAGTCGATATCCAGTGGATAAAAAGCGCCCGTGATTTTGGAATAACGTGTTTTCATAATGTACGCTTTCAGTAGCCGATGACAATAAGGCCGCACGTTGCCGTGAGGGGTGAGCCAGCACCATTTTTGGCGGCATAGGAAAGGCCACTGGTGGTGACGTTGAAGGCGACATTCATCACACCGCCAGGGGCGTACGGAATATCACGCAAGATCGCATTTGGAAAAGCGATAGGGAATACGAAATTGGCGTTATTGGAGCCATCCGTATTGGTCGTGCACCACTGGATAATCAACGGCGGAGAGCCGACCGGCTGGGGAATCTGGACGTAGCCATTCGTCGTCTTCGACGAAATGAAGTTTTTCAGCTGCGCCGCGGGGGACATGATTGGTGCGGTGGAGAGCGCTGCGATATTACCGGCGACGATGCTCGTCTGGCCATTTGCCACGGTCACCGAATACAGCCCAACATAGCCGGCATCTGGCGCTGGCGTCGTCTGCGAACCAGTCGATGCGGCGATCCCTGCTTTGATCGTCACATTGCAGAGGCCTTTTCGAATTGTGTTGTTCGTCGTGCCGGCGTTGGCCGGGCCGCTGTAGGCCTGCGACGGGTTGCTGGCGTTGTAATAAGGAAGCACGACAGGCGAGCTGTCGGAATCGAGATATGCTGCCTGCACCAGGTAGTTGATGCTTTGCCCAGCTGTGGCTGGGGCCGGCGCCGCAAGGGTGACGGCGTCGAGCAGGATGCCCTGCTTCAAAATCGTGTGCGTGGTGTCCGCTGCCAGCGACGAGTAAGCGGTGCCATCGATATTCTGCAGGCTGTAGATCTCGCCGGGGTTGACGATGACATTAAGCGCCGCCGGCGAGTTTGGTACGCATGCCAAGCCGTTCACCTGCGTCGTGATGCCGAGAATCGCCGCGGCCAGTTTTGCCATGCCGATCATCACGTTTTTGTTCGTATTCAGCAGATCCGTTTCAAGTGGAATCTGGCCGGGATAAATAATCTGTCGGTCCATTTACTGCTCCATAAAAAAAGGACGCCTGAGCGTCCCTTGTGGGAAATCGAAATTCGTTTAATTAATCTGCGCCCAGAGTGTAGTTCCAGCCGGTTTCACGCTGTCAATTGCCGAATAAATGTCGTTGTCGGTTACCGCGCCCGTACTTTGCGAGATGGAGGAATAATCCGCGCGTGAGGCTACGCCGTATCCACCTGGTGAACTGCCGTACCCAGCAACATAGGGGATGCCTACGGTGGCGGGCCGGAATGCCTGAACGAATGCTTGAAAGGGGAGTAGCGTAGATCCGTAGCCGCCGGCAACCCCATAGCCGCCAGCGCCAGCTGATCCTGGGGTCATATTGTTTATCAACGAATCGGCCGCTCGCGATACCACGGCTGCAAGAGTGGGGATGTAACTGGTCGGGGTGGCGCCCGATTCAAGTTGAGCTCCCCAGAAGTAGTGCCCGGTCCCAACAGCCGACCCAGCGCTAAAGATAGTGCCTGTCGCGTCGGAAAGGCACAACGCGCAGACTGTGTTGCCAGCTGACAGTGCTGCCGTGATCGAAAGCCGAGTCCAGCCGTTGCCGACATCCTGCTTGGTGATGGCTTGCGCCGTGCAGCTTGCACTCACCGCCAATGCCTTGGTGGAAAAGTTGTAGAACGCGCGGAAACCGTTGCCAATCTGAATTGCGACGTAATTTGAAGCCGAGTTGCCTTGTTTCACGTACGCCGAGAAGGTGTTTGTGCCGGCCGACACTGCTGGGGTCTGGTAGCGGTAGCCTGCATTGGTGTCTTTGGTAATCATGACCGTATTCGTGCTGCCGTCCGGCGCGGTGGCGGTGGTCAGTGACGTGGTTCCAGCATTGGGATCGGTGGCCCACGGCGATGTGTCGAAGCCGCTCGATTGAAGCAATAGATTGGTGGCGGCAGCCTCTACCAATAAGCCACCGAAAACCGAGTCGTAGCGCACCACATTAATTGGCGCCGTTCGCATCAGTCCATTGGAATCAAAATATGTGGCCACGCTGGCACGGCTGACCATGACAGCAGCACCATAGGCCCCTGTGTCGAGCGGGCGCTGCGGTTCAAAGATGATGGGCGCTTTGCCTGTCAGGTCCAACAAAACCTTGCTGATCGCCGCGCGGGTGCCGCGCTCACGGAACAGGTTGATCACGATGCGGGCCCGAAAACTGGCGTCTGACTGGTTTGCCGAGCGGGCCAGCGCCGCGCCGAAAAAATCGGCCGCGATCATATCGAGCCAGCCGTCGGTGGCTGTCAGGATTCGCGTCTGCAGCTTCGCATACAGGAAGAGCGAATAGCTGAATGCCGCGGCGGATGCTAGGCCTGAGAGCAGCGCATCGACCAGTGGGCTGGGCGACGGGAACCAGCGCGGCAGGAGGCCCTTCAGTCGGGCAAGGAAATCGGTCGGGTCGCCTGTCATGCTACGGAGACCGTACCGGCCTTGATGATTTGCAGTTTGGTCGTGACCAGGTCGGCGGTAGCGCCATTCAGCGTCACCCCAGTGACGTTGGTCACGCCCGGCGAGGCATCGTACGCGATCTGCGTCAGGCGCGAGAAGGACAGATCCGCATCTATGGGCAGCGCGTTCACGTAATTTTGCAGCGCCGTCGCCACCAGCGCGGCCGTCGCCACGTGCGCATACCCGGCTGCCGTCGTCACGGTCATGGCGATATTGGCTGTGATGACGACGGGCGCGAAGACGCCGAACGTGGTTGAAAGCGCGCGCACGGCGTCGATGGCGTTGTAGACCGAGGACAGCAGAATGCCGCTGGGGTATCCCGTGCCATCATCTACCACCACGAAAAAATAGCCTGGCTGCGCCGCGCCCGCATAGTTGAAGTTCTCCGTCAGCGAGTAGCTGAGGCCCTGCTGCAGCGACAGGATGGCATTGCCGACGGCGTTTTTCGTCGCCTTCGACAGGCTGGCGATGTAGGCCACAAAGCGGGCCCGCAGGGCCGTATCGCTTTCAGCGTCGACACCATTGGTAAAGGCGGCGGCATTGCTTGCAGTATCGACGTTCGGAAGGGCACTTGTGAGCGTGTTGATCTGTCCGGCCGTGACGTTGGCGGCAGCGCCGGGTGTAATGGCGACCACAGACACACTCGCGCTTGCGACCCCGGCCGCGATCAAGTAAGCATTGAGCGCAGCGTTATATGCTGGGTTGGCGGTGTCAGCAATCACGATAAAGCCCTGCGACCCGTCGGCGGTCTGAACATTGATGCCGACCGGGATCATCGCCTGAGCAGTCGAAGTGAACCGGGCGAACGTCACGCGCCCGGAGGCCGCCACTGCCGGCAGCCGCACGAGTCCGAAGTCGAGCATGAAGCTATCGAGGTCGGCGCCGCTGGACGACGCCGCGCGCGTCACCGTCAGCAGTTGGAGGATCAACCCCTGCAGCCAGAGCTGCACAGCGGCGTTCGCCTCGACGACGGCACGCAGCACCGAGCCGATGGTGAGGTCGATCAGCGCGCCGGCGCCCGCCTGGATGGCGGCCACCTGGTCGGAGACGATGGTCGCGAAGGTTTTGCTGGAAATTGGCATATTAGCGATTCACGTTGAAGGAAAGGACCTGCGCTGTTTTCGAGGCTGCGTCGGTGTACTTGATGTAGACGCTCACGCCGTTGGCAATCTGGCTGACGGCTATCTCGGGCTCCGGTACCCGGGCCACGGCGCGCTCGAGCAGGATCTGGCCGCGGATCAGGGCCTTGATCTTGGCGACGTCGACGACGGTGCCGACGAGCGCGCCCAGGCCCGCGCCGTAGGTGGGATGAAACATATAGTCGCCCGGGTTTGTCAGTAGCCTACGCAGCACGCGCTGCTGGCCCATCAGGCTGCCGTCGACGCGCTGCAGGTCACCGGTGGGGGAGACCGTCAAGTCGGACCCGATGTAATGGTTCAAATCGCTCATACTGGCGCTCCCGTCTTGCCGCTGATTGTGCCGCCCGTGTGGATGTGGTTGACCAGGGACTTGCCGCCGCCCAGCACATCCGTGGCCGCCGTCACGGTGCCGCTCGAGCCGATGTCGCCCGTCACGTTAAATGGTCCCGTGTGGTTCCAGGCGGCCGCGCTGCTGGTGATGTTGCCACCGACCGCCACATTGGCATTGCCGCTGACCGTGATGTTCAAGGTGGGCGTGGTCACGTCGATCTCGGCCTGGCCGTTGATCAGCACCTTGCCGTCGTTCGAGAGCTTGATCAGCGACCCGGACTGGTGCACAAGCCAGAACTCGCCCGATGGCGCCGGCAGCGGCCGGTCGCTGTCGTTGAAGAAGCGCATGCAGGCAAAGGCCGCCTCGGAATGCCCCTGCTCGAACTGCACTTCGACCATGTCGCCTATCGTGGGTGGGCAGAACATGCCCCAGCCGTTACCGACCCAGGGCGACAGCAGCGGGATCCAGCCGGTTTGAATGCCCTCGGGCTGAATGGTGACCTTGACGCTGTAATTCGTGGCGTCGTAGCCGCTGACGATGCCCGTCTTCGGCTGCACGGTCGCCGCGCTGGCCATGTGGGCCTGCTTGCGGATTTCGTTGAGTAGCCGATTCATGCGAGCACCGTGGATTCTGGCGAATGGTTCTTGGCCGACAGGCGCATTTCGTAGCCGCCCGAGAAACTGAGCCGCCGGGTGATGCTGTCGGGGTAGTAGACCTGGTCGAATGCAGTGCCGGTGCCGGACAAATTGACCAGCGTGGTCAGCGCGAGCAGGTTGTCCCCCGGGAGGTCGGCGGTGATCTTCATTTCGTGGGCGGACAGGTCTTTCAGTTTGCTGTTGGCCATGGCCTGGGCTTCCTCGCGCGTCAGGCCTGGCTTGACGAAGCTGTAAATCTGGCTCGCGCCGCTGGCTGGCGCCGCGCCGCCGGTGGTGGTTTTCGCGTGCGAGGCCTGCGCCTTCACTGTGAAGCCCTTTTTCTGCTTGGTGTTCCAGCTGCGCACGTAGACCACGATGTCCTTCGCCAGTGTTAGATTGCGGGAGCAGGTCAGGGCTACGCCGTTGAAAACTGGCGAGGCGATATCCGCGTCCGGCGCCGGGTCCTGCCATTTCAGTGCGTATTGATCGGCATCGGGCTGCACCTGGGGCTCGAAATGCAGCTCCCGACCCTTCACGTAGACCGAGAACCCTTCTTCCTCGGCCAGCCAGGTGAGAAGGTCCCATTCGCTGCGATCGAGCGGAATGCGACGGTTTTCCTGGGCGTAGTAGGTGCCCACCTTGGTGGTGGTTTTCGTCACCACTGGCGTGAGGCCGTGCCGGGTGGCCAGTTCGGTGGCGATCATGCTGCTGGTGTGGTTGACGAACTGCTCGTAGGTTTTGGCATCAATGAAATCGGCCGTCTTGTCGCGGCCGGAGACTTCGATGGTCGCGTCGACCGGGTCGTAGCTGACGTCATCGACCTGGCCGTAAATGAAGCTCTCGAGCTCGGCAGCGGAGAACGAGTCGACGTCGGCGGGGAAGCCGATAAACAGTTCCACGAAGATGGACGGCTGGCTGGCCCACCAGGCCTTGCTGTATTCAGCGGGCAGCGCAGACACAGCGAAGCGGCAGCGGAAGGTGTCAGCGTGAAAAAAGGCGTTGTTGTCGACTTCGAAGTCGATCCACCCGGGCAGCACCACGTCGTTCACCTTGACGATACCGCGCGGCTGGCGCGCCGCAGAGGCGGTGGTGGTTCTGTTGACGAAATTGGTCATCCTGCGAATACCCCAGCTGTGCCGTCCGGCCGCGCCGGGATGGCGATTTTGTTCACGCCCACCAGCTGCGGGTCGGTCAGATTGTTCGCCCGCGCGATGCCGGTCCAGGCGCTTGGGTCGCCGTAGGCGTCGGCCGCAATGCGATACAGGTTGCCGCCGGCTGTCGTCACCGACTGGCCGCTCGTGCTCGATGCTGTCAGGTTCGAGCCCATGCGGCCCACCACAGACTGGAGCTGGTACAGCACGGGCAACTGGGTCATCGCCGCGGCCTGGCCGGTGAGCCTGGCCGCCTGCTGCGCCACCGGGTTGTTCGGAAAGATGCCACCCAGCGTGGTCACGTTGGCAATGGTGTTGCTGGCCGATGCGATCAGCGTCGTCACCTGGCCGCGCACGGCCGCGATCGGCGCCAGTACCCCGTTGATCGTCGACTGGGCAGCCTGGGCGAAGCTGCTCACGCTGCTGACGGCACCTTGCAGCGTGCCGAGCAGGCCCGACAGCGTCGAGTCGCCCACCGTGCTGCCAAGGCTCATGGCGGTGGCCATGTCGCCCTGCATGGCGTCGTCAATGTTCGCCTGCGCGCCGACGGAGCCGCTGGTGCGATCTTTCACCACCACGCAACTGATCGAGTACGGGATTTGAAAGCGCTGCTCGAAATCGGCTTTCAGGCTGCGAATGACCACGCTGTAAGCCATTTCCGACCAGGTCAGCACCAGCGGCAGCCCGTCGACGCGCATTGCATCGAGCGTTCGGGCGCGCGCCAGCGCGGCCTGACCCAGGAATACGCCGGACCATTCCAGTGGCATGTCGTCGCGGCCCATGGAGTCCACGATGCGCACGCCGCCGGGGAGCTGATGAACGGCCAGGCGCTGCTCGCCGCCGAACGGTAGCCGGGCGGGAACTTCCGTGTCAGCAAAGATGAAGTCGCCGCGGGTGGGCGAGTTCAGCACCAGCTTCGTGTTTGGGGTGTTGGGACCTGGCATTTCAGCGTGCCTGCGATGGTGACATGAAGCCCGCGCGCGGGTCGAAAGAATTCAGCCCGGCCGCCGGCCGCAGCATTTCCTTTACCATTTTTTCGACGACGCTTTGCTGAATCAGCTTGCCGTCGAGATACGTGTTGTTGACCACCTGGACCTTCTGCTTCGTGAATGGGGCCACGAAGGGGGAAGCTGCCACTTTCGGCTTTGCAGGGGCGATCGTCTCGGGCGCATCGTTCGCGCTCATGATCGCGGCCGCCATTGCGGTGTCGCCACCCATGGCTCCGAGCATGAAGTTGTCGTTCATGTCAGCGAACCGCTTTTTGTTGGCGCCGACCACGCCCGCGGCGAAGTAGGCAGCACCAGCCCCACCGACTGCCACAGCAGCAGGAATGGCTGCGGGCGCTGCGGCGACCAAGCGGCCCAGAAGTGAGGTGATGCCGGGGATGCGGGAGGCCAGCTCGCCGAACTTGCCGGCGACTCTGCCGATACCGGACGCCAGCGCCCGGATTCCCCCGATGCCACCCGCCCTGCTGAACAAGAGCGCCAATCCCAAGCCGCGGAATGCGGCCGAGGCCAGCAGGATGGTGCCACGGATCATCAGGCCGCCGGCCAGCGCCGCCAGCGCGCCCACCAGCAGCTTCGTCAGGCCCTGGTTGCGATCGATCCACCCCGAAAGCCCCTTGAGGCCGGTGGTCATGCCTTCGACCATGGAGATCGCGGAAGGCAGGATTGTGTTGCCGAGATCGTTCAACACCTTAGCCCATTTGGCATGCAGGTCGACCTCCTTGCCGGCCAGTGTTCTGCCGGCGATCTTGACTGAGTCGTCGACCGTGACAGCCTTCGTCCAGGCGTCCACAGAGCGGTGGATAGTTTCGATCTGGCGGTCGATCAGCGAGAACATCATGCCGCCCGTGCGGCCGAAAATCATCGTGTTCTCCCGGGCGCGCTCGGAAGGGTCCAAGCCTTTGCCACCATTCATGCGGGCGTACATCGGCAGGATGTTCTTTTCGTAGAACTCGACCGGGTCCGACGAGAAGGTTTTCATGTCGTTGAGCGGGTTGCCGTTGAAACGTTTGATGCCGCCCATCGCGTTCCACTCGACCTTACTCTTGTCCCAGATGCCGTTGTCGGCCAGCAGGTGGGCAATCTGGTTCGGGATGCGCACGCCGCCCACCAGGCGGTTGTAGGAGGTCATCCAGGCGTTGCCGGCGGTACTGCCCTTGAGCTCGCCGATGATCGGCTCCAGCTTTGCGAATAGCGAAGTGTCGGACAGCCCCTGGGCCGCCACACCGCCGCGCGCCATGAATTGGCGCAGCTGCTCGAAATTGACGTTGCCGCCGCTGCTCTGCACCGCCTTCCAGCCGGCGTCGGCGATGTTGTTGAAGGTGGCCGCGTCCTTGAGGCCGCCGCGCATCTCCACGAAGCGCAGCATGGCCAGGCTCTGGGTGTGCATCCGGGCCTTCGATTCCTCATCGAGCGATTCCGACGCAAATTGGATTTTCCCCAGCATGGGGGTGGCGATCTTGGCGCCCTCCAGCGCGTGGGCGCCGGCCAGGCCGGATTCGCGGAAGACGCCCTGGGCCTCGGTCATCAGCTTCATGTTGTCCACGTAGCTGGTGCCCATCGTGTCCATCGAACGCACGAATTTCACAGCATCGGCGTTCTGGGCATCGGACAGGCCGAGCAGCTTGAACTTGCCGAGCGCCTGTTCGAACTTTTTCGCCTCCTCGAGGGGGGCTTTGAAAAGTGATAGGATGCCAACTCCGGCGCCCAGCATCAGCCCACCTTTCAGGGCGTCGTGCTGGATGCTCTTGATGCGTTTTTCAAGCAGAGTCGCCTGTGCCTCGGTCCTGGCAAAGTCCCCGGCCATCAGCATCAAGCCCTTGCTGACGTGATTCGTCAACGAGAGGGTGACGCCGATTTTGTATGCTTCGAACATGTCAGTCCTTGAGGTAAAAAATGAAACTTCGTCACAGGCTGCAAGAAAAGCTCGCAGACCGGTTCGCGTTCGTGCAATACCCGGCGATCCGCCCGGCCGATGAAGCAACGCGCCGGGCATCGCGGGTGCAATCGATTCGCTTCGTGCACCCCATGCCGATCGGGAAGCGCATCGACCTGGTGTTGCTTTCGCTGGGCCTCCTACTCATCGCCCTGGCCGCCCTGGCTGCCGTCGCCTTCATCGGCTACAGCGTTCTATTCAAGTAGGGCCGTCGACACGCCTGAGCCGTAGAGGAGCCCCTCCGCCACTGCCCGCCCCAGCGTCCGGGTGATCAGCTCCTTGTTCCGGATCGCGGCCGGGCCCAGCACCGCGCGCGGCGGAATCTTGTCGGTCCCCAGCTCTTGCCAGACCATGATGTCGCTGTCCGACCCGATCACCGCCTCCAGCCCATCGATCTCGTGGGTGACGCTGCGCTGCAGCTCGCCGCTTCGCAGCAGAGGGTCGTCGGGCGTGTAGCCGAGTGCCACCCGGGCGGCCTGCGTCGCATCCGCCAGCGGCGCCCAGCCAGCAAAGGCGCCCACCTCGCCCTGGTAGACGCCGAACTCGCTATCTGCGGTCTTCTCGATCGCCACAGCGCACTGCTTGAGCCCGTGGTGCAGCGCCAGCGTCGTGTGGGCATCCATCAACGCCAGGTGGGCGATCATCCCGCTGATGCTGGAAAACTCTTTCATTGCGGGTCCTCAAATTCCATGGTCGAGAAGTTGAATTTGGCCCCGTCGATCTCGGAAAAAATGATTGCCCAGGCAGCCCTGGTCACATCGTCCACCTCGAAGGCCACGTCGAACGGGATGCCGTGCTTGATCAGAAACAGGCATTCCCGTATCGGCGCCGAGGTCACGACTTTTTTAGCGCCTCCTTGTCAGCGTCAGGGTTGAGCGCGCCGAAGTTCGCATTCACCCCTTCCATCACTGCATCGATGCCGTGCTCGTCCAGGCGCTGGATCAGCGCTTCGACCTGCAACTTGCTAGTGGGCTGGAACACCGGCTCGCCATCGATGGCCGTGACGTAGATCAGGGGTAGTACCATTCCCATGTAGACCTGGTTCTTCGCCGTGTCGCCCATGATTTCAACCAGGCGGAACTGGGCAAGCACGCCCGGCTTTTTCAGCTTGATGGCGCGGCCGGCGCTGTCGGTGACGATGATGTCGGCCGCCTTGGCGACCACCTGCTCACTCGGCGTGAGGGTCAGTTTGACGCCCTCATCCATCAGGACACCTTCAGGCGGCGAGCTGCGACGAACTTCACCGACTGCTTGACCGACTTGTCGCCCGCCCAGGAGCCGGCATCATCGATCGTCAGCAGCGCGTCGACATAGCGGTACTGGCTCACCGAGCCGTTCACCTCGCGGATGGTCTCCGTGATGCTGATCGAAGTCTCGTTCAGGCCGGCGTAGTAGTTGTTTTCCAGCTGGGTCCAGTAATCGTCCAGGGTGCTGTCCTGGCGCTCGATGTCGAACTTGCCGGACCAGCCGTCAGGAAAGCGCAGGTGGCGGGTGACGCCGTCGAGGCCCTTGATCTTCTGATCGGTCGTGTCGGGTTTGCTTTGGAACCCGACGATCTGGCTGAAATTGAGAGGGCCGGAAGGGCCGACGATGTTCAGCGAAACATCGCGGCCGACGGAATAATTGTTCAATGGCATGGTGTGCTCCAGGATGCGGCCGCCGTGGCGGCCGTGCTGCGTTCAGGAACGAATTAGGCGAGGGCGGTGGTCTGGCGGTTGATCGTCACCGACTGGCCACCCTCCAGGTTCACGAGGAATTTCTCGATCACCGACAGGTACTGGACCTTGACGTCTGCCTGCATGTAGCCCAGGGCGACCCGCGCCGGCGGATTGTTGTTACCGTCGATCTGCACACTGAACGGCTCGGTGCCGCTGGCATTGCCGATCATCCCCTGCTTGGCCAGGCTGCCCAGGAAGGACGCAATCGTCGCGTTCGCATCGCGGCGGGTGTCGGCGCTTTGCAGCTTGCCGATGAACAGGCCCATGCCGGCGTTGAGGGTGGTGGCGATGTAGTTCGTCATCCGCGTGTAGTTGTCGCCGTTCGTGACAGCGTTGCTGCTGCTGTTGTGGCCGAAGCGCACGCCGAACGAATTGCCGGCCGGGATCGGGTTGGTGATGACGTCGATGCCGGCCAGGCCCAGCACGGCCAGCTCCGCGCTCGAGTAATTCAGGTTCTGGTACGACTTCTGCGTACCGACGATGCCGTACAGCGGCTTGTTCAGGCTGGACTGCTCAGGCGACAGGTTCGCCAAGCGGCCGGCCACGTAGCCCTGCGGCGAGATCAGGCGCACCTGGTTGTTCACGGTGTCGTTGAAATAGATCCAGTCGCCAAACAGCAGCTTGGCGATGTAGGCGTCGATGCCGGCCGTGGCCTTGGCCGAGACGGCGTTCGAGATCGTATCGCCGGCCGGGCCCGTCATGATCATGTAGGTGCCTTCGCTGAAACCGTAGGCCACCTGGGTCGACCACTGCGTCGAATCGTCGGCGTCGGCCAGAATGCCGATCGAACAGTTCGTGTTGCGCAGGGCGTACATGCCCTTGCGGGGAATCGTGTCGACGCCCACCAGCACGCTGGCGGTGATGCTCGTGGCGCCATCGGTGCCGCTGGCCAAGGTGTAGGTGGTCGTTGTGGGTGCCGTCACACCCACGCCGGCAGTGGCCACGATGAACTGGGACGGGCCGCGCTGGCCGGATTGGCCGTTGTTGATGGCGGCAGCCATGTTCACCCACAGCGCGTTGCCCGCGCCGGCGATGTTGTCGAACACCTCGGGGACCTGGCCCGGCATCGTCACCGTGGCCTTGAACGTGCTGGCGGCCGAGCCGGGCGCAACAGCGACGGTGGCCGAGTTGCCCAGGCTGCCGGTGTATTTGCTGGTGAAGGTGATGCAGTTGGTCTGGGCGACAGCGGTGGCGGCGATGTCGGTGCCGTCGGTGACGCGCACGCAGCGCATGTTGTTGGCGCCCTGCAGGACGGCGGCGGCCACAGCGGTGCCCAGGTCGAACTTGCGGGGCTGGAGGGCGCCGAACTTCTGCGAGAAGTCGGCCATGCTGCCCACGATGGTCGGGGCGTTCACGGGGCCCCAGGTGGCGGTGCCGACGATACCCAGGATGTTGGTGGGTTGGCCGTTGAGCAGGGAATTCGATGGCGGCACGATCTGCACATACAGGTCGGGGACGATAAGGGCGGTCGTATTGATCGCGCCCAGCTGGCTAATTGGCATTTCTGGCTCCAGGAATAAAAATGGCCGCTCAGGGCGGCCAGGGAGTGGGTCGGATGGTCTTACTTAGGAGCCGGATCTGCCGGCAGGTCGGGGATTTGCACGCGGTTGACGCAAGCGGCGTTCTCGGACGCCAGCACAGCGGAAACCTCCTTCGGGCTGGTGATCTGGTCGCCGCGCAGGTAGTTGCCGAAAGGCTCAATGACAATCAGGGCTTGCATCATGGTTTTCCTCAAAAATAGGTCGTCGTGACCGGGCCGTCCTGGGTCGAGCCATCTGGCCGGCCCGACGAGTTCAACTGCTCTTGCGTGATCTGCGTTTCCGTCTCCACCTGGGTGGTAGCGTATTCGACCGAATACATGAAATCCCGGCGGTAGAGCTTTGCCTTCTGCTGCGCGTCGACGTCGATGCTCGACTGGTAGAGCAGCCGCGCCACCGAGCCATCAGGCATGGTCATGCGGTCGACCGCGGCCAGCGCGCCGTCGGCCACTGCGGCCACAGCGCGCCGATGGTCCGGGGTGTCGGCCCAGACCGTGATGCGAAACGATCGCTCCTGGCGCCGCAGCTCACGGATCGCCGTGCCGGTGACGCCAACCCGGGCGGCATTGATGCGCGCGCCGGCGGGCAGGGTGATGACCGCGCCCGCGCTTGACGTGCCTGGTGCATCCGGCGCCACCAGTGCGGCCAGCGCGGCGGCGATAGAGGCCAGCGTGTCCGCAGCCTGCACCTGGTAGGGATGCGGGATGCCGTTCACCATCACGTTGAGCACGTGCGCCGTGAATGGCGCCGGCATGGCGCCGCCCACCACCACGGTCTGGCCGACGATCGATAGCCCCAGGGTTGCCGTGTTCATGGCCTGCTGCTGCCAGGCGCGCGCCGTGCGCGTCGTGTTGCGCTCGACGCCGGCGGCAAACACCGTCACATGGCATTTGCCGGCCACCAGGTCCGCGTCGAGCCGGGAGGCGGTGGGCCAGCCCGGGTAGACCAGCACCGGGACGCCGTTGGCGGCCGAGGGCTGGCCCGTGCCGTTCGGGTAGACCGCGCCCGCGATCACATTCACCAGGGCGGTCTCGACGTCGTTGATATCAGCCATTACGTTTGCGCCTGCATTGCGGTGATGCGCCAGCCCAGGTCGGTCAGCTCCGCGGAGCTGATGACGTAGCGGCGCGCCAGCTCGTCGGTGATGATGTCGGCCGAGCGCAGCGTCACGCCCGGGTAATGAGGCAGCAAAACGGCCCACCACGGCGAGCGGGTGTCGCCGGGCAGCTGGGCGTCGTTCTTCTCCCCTTTCGTGCCCTGGAGGACCGATGCGGGCCACTGGTGCATCAATTCGGTCTCATTGGCGTCCACATCGCCGCCATAGCCGGCCGCGCCGACGCCGGATTGCTGCTGGGGGCGCAGCACGTTCACTGTGCGGTTGCACTGCACCAGCAGAATCGGCAGCGCCGTCTGCATGGCGGCCACGAAGAAGGTGCCGTCGTGCGAGCTGACCAGGTAGTCGCCCACCTGAGCCAGCCTGCCGTCGAAGACACCGTACCATGTCGGCTTGGCGAACTTGTTCGGCTTGCCATACTTCATGTCTTCGGCATTGAAGCTGACCGGAAAGCTGCGCTGCTTGTTCGCCCCAGCCAAAGGGTTGATGGCCGAGCTGGGCCGGAACAAGTCCGTGACGTAGCCGATCCGCTGCGCCGCCTTGCCGTAGCCGGCGTAAATCTTCGCTTCCAGTTTCGCTGCATCCATGATCAGTTTGGCTGGTCGCGCAGCAGCAGGAGGACGGTGGCCTCGATCTGGTTCGGCGAGAGGCTGGTGGTGAAGCGGGCGCGAACGGTGCACAGCAGGTTGGGCACGCCCAGGCCCATGCTGTCGGCGCCCTTCGGGATGGTGCCGGCGGAAATCTCCACCTGGATCACGGTGCCGATGGGCGCGACGGTGCCGTTCGGATAGCTGGCGGCCTGCGTATTTGTCACGCCAGCGCCGAACGTCAGCGCGCCCTGGTCGGCGGCCACGCCCACCACCGACGTGATCGTCTCGCCCGCGGCCAGCAGGCCGGTGCAGATGATGTCGTAGCGGCGCGCGTCGAAAGTGCGCTTTTCGAGGATTTGTGACATTTTTTCCTTGTGCTCTATGCTTGCCAGACCGTGCCGCGTGCTTCTGGCGCCCAGACCGCGCCGCGCCCGTCGACCTGGTAGATGGTGATATTTCCAGGCTTGAAGAGGTCGACGTTACCCAGTGTTGCCGAGGCGCTTGCCTGGGCAGCCGCGATGCCCGCCAGCATGATTTTCGTGCTTAGCACCGCCGTCGCGGCCGTCGATGCCGTCGCTGCGCCAGCAAAGCCTGTGGCTGCCGATAGGGCGGCCGAGGAACTGGTTTGCGCCTGCGCAATGGAAGCCAGCGCAATCGCAGTCGACAGCACCGCAGTTGCAGAGGCGCCAGCAGATGCTGCGCCGCTGAGCGCCGCGCCCGTGCCGAGGGAAGCGCTTGCGCTCGCCTGGGCAGCTCCTGCGCCCGCCAATTTGATCGCAGTACCCAGGCTGGCCGACGCAATGGCGCTTGCTGCAGCATTTCCCGCCAGGCCGGCCGGTGTCGTGGTGAGCGATGCCGACCCGGTTGTAACCGTCACGCCGGCGCCCGCCAGCGCGATACCTGTGGTGAGCAACGCTGTGGAGGAGGCTGTCGCCACCGCTTGTCCAGTAAGGCCTGCTGGCGTCGTCGTCAGCGCGGCGGTTGCAGTCGCAGCTGAGGCTGCGGCGCCGGTCAGGACGATACCGGTCGTCAGTGATGCCGACGCCGCGGCAGATGCTGCCGCATTCCCGGCGAGCGGGATGCCCGTGACCAGCGCGCCCGACGACGAAGCTGATGCGGCGGCCTGGCCGGCCAGCTTGATGGCGGTGCCCAGGGCGGCGCTGGCTGTGCCGTTTGCCGAGGCGGCGCCCGTGAGCGCAATCGCTGTCGTCAGCGCTGCAGTGGCGACGGTGGCCGCGCTTTCCGCGCCTGCCAGCTTAATCATTGTCGTCAGGGAGCCTGCGGAGGATGCCACTCCAACCGCCGAACCAGCAAAAGCTGCTGTGCCAGCGGCAGCAACAAAGTCCTCTTCGTCAGGGGCTTGGAATAGCTGCCACGGGCCGTTGGTGAACGATTTTACGGCTGCCGCATCCCATGCCTTGTAGCGCAGACGGCCAGCAAGCAGGGTGCCGGATTCAGTTGCATAACTGGAATACTGATTCGGACCAAGAGAACCCACCGCCAAAGCGCTGGTCAGTACAGGGGCGCCTGCTGAGGTGACTTTCAAAACCCCGTTGCGATACACTTTGGAGGTGCCTGCAACCGTATCGCGGACCACGACAAAACATTCCAGACTGCCATTCAGCGGCAAAGCCTCACCGCTATCATTTAGGGCGCTGCCGTCGAAATAACCCCAATTACCAGCAATCCCCGCATGATGCGCTGCAAGACCATGACCATTGGTTCCGTCATAGTCGCCAAACAGATAGTTGTAATTGGCAACTACGCTCTCACCATAGACGTAGCCGTACCAGAAGTCTACAAAGACACCGCCGCCGATAGCTTCTAACCCAGTGGCCGACAAATCCCCTTGTCCGAGATAGTTGGCTGCGCAAACCCCTCTTTGAACCGGTATTGGCTTGACGTTGGTGCCGGCAATCGACAATGGTTTTCCATCGACTAGATTGCTGGCGATGTTTGAACCAACAATCAGGGCCAACAGCTTGGCACCTTGAAGCAGGCCGCACTGCTTGCCAATGGTGAGCGGGCCAACTTGCGGCTGGTAGCGCATACCGGGCATTTACAGCGCCGTCACAGCTTGCAGGTTGGCGGCAAACGTGACGCTGTTCGTGGTGTTGCCGTAGCCGATGGCGCGCACGTACATGACGCCGCGGTCCAGAATGATCGTGCCGGTGTTCACGCTCGATGCCACCGTGTCACCAGCGACGGCGTAATAGTCGTACCACGTGGTGCCGTCAGGCGAAGCTTGGAACAGCAGTGTGCCGGCCACTCCCGGCGCGCTGGCGCCGTTGGTGATGCTGTAGCTCAGCTCGCCACCATAATAAGCGCGGCAGTCGATGGCGCTGCCAGTTGCGCCGGGAGACGCCTTCGTGGTGCCGGCAATGCCAGAGGTTGATGCGAGTACGGCGACGGAAGTTTTCGAAATCGTCATTATTTTTCCGTGCCGTCAGGATTGTAGAGCGCATCCGCCACCTGTTCCTGCGTGACAATTACAGGCGCGTTCGCCAGCGCCTTCAACGCCTCGCCCTGGGCGGGCGTCAGTGCGGTCGCGGCGACCAGTTGGTCGACCATCCCCCGCGTCATCGCATTGCCGGCGTCAATGCCGGAATCTTGCGACATGAATTTCAGGGCCCAGTCGACAGCCGAATTGCCGGCAGCTGCTGCTTTGAGCGCGTCGAGGATGGCGCCGCCGTCCGCGCACTCGGACAAGACTGTGCGCGCCGTGACGAAGCGGGTTTTCGGGGCGGTCAGGCCTTCGGCGTTCAGCGCGGCGGCCAGGGCGGTGATGTCCCGGGCCGCCCGCGCGTCGTTCAGGTCTGCCCGGGCCAGGATGCGGTCACGCAGGGTCATGATCAGTTGTCGATCTGGTAGGTCAGCGAGCCAGCGGCGAACGAGGGCGCGGCGTCGCCGTTATTGATCGTTTTCGCCACCGTCAGGGCTGCGCGGATCAGCTCATTGCCGCCGGTGGCCGCGTCGAAGATGCCGAATTCCACCACCGAGCCCCAGTTCGCCGTCGGCGCCGGGAAAGTGATGGTGTTGTTGTTCGAGGTGGTGCCCGAGCTGCCGGACGAGGCGGTGGTGGTGCCGGCGCCCTGCGTTCCCGCCCAGTTGGCCAGCGAGGAGCTGACCGCGACCCGGGCGTAAGAGCCGCCGGTCACTTCGGTGCCGACACTCGAATCGGAGCCGGCGGCGGTGATCAGGCCCACGTACAGGGTGGCCGGGCCCGTGCCAGCGGCTGCGGTGCCGCCGGTGATGCCGAGGGCCTGGCCTCGGAAAAGGAAGTCGATCAGCTTATTTTCAAAGGTATCGGTATTGGCGGACATGTTTTTTCCTTATTGGGCAGATGCCCGTTTCAAACGATCAAATCGACGCTGTTGCCGGAGCCGGCCAGGCCAGGGCCAGGCGGAATGCCGATGAAGGCGCACAGCTGCCGGCGCACCTGGTCGAACAGCGCAGTGCGGTCGGCGACCTCGCGCTTGTTGTGGATCCAGACCGCGGCGGCATCGGTGTCGAGGTTGGTGCCGGCGCCGAAGATCGCGGTCTCCAGCGGGCCCAGGTTGGCCAGGTAGGTGCTGCGGATCACGTCTTCCTCGGCGGCCGTGTAATTGTTGATGCGGTATTCGAGCGTGCCGTAGTGGGTCATGAAGCGATACCCGAAGGCCTGCGTCGCGGTGGCGCCGAACGCCTGGAAGCCGCAGAAGCGGCGGATGTCGACCTTTTCGGCGTCCGTGAACATGCTTATTCCGCCAGGGGCGCGCCGCGCGCGATCAGCAGCTCGATGTGGGCGGGGTCGGTGACGACCTGGCCTGCGGACCAGCTCTGGAAGGTTTCGTCGTCATCGAAGAAGCCGTAGGGGCTGGCCAGGGTGACGGTGTCAGGTAGGGTGGCCTGCGTCGCGTCGGCGCTCTGTTTTTTCGTTGCCATGGTGATCCTTGAAAATGAGGGAAGAGAGCAGGGCCCGAAGGCCCCGCTTGCTCACATCGCTGACTGGCTTAGCCGGCGTGCTCGATCACCACGCTGCGCTTGAGGTACTGGGCGCCCGCGGTCGGGATGATCGTCTGGTTGGCCGTGGCGTCGGTCGGGGCGACGAAGCCACCGATCCAGAACCACGACTGCGCGACGATCTGTTGCAGGCGATCGAGCGGCGCGCGCACGATCTGCATGACGCCGTCGACTTCTTGCACTTCCGAGTTCATGCCACCCATTTCCTTGGCCTTCTGGGTCATGCCGGCGAAGTCGCCTTCGACCAGCGAGCCAGGGGCGCACAGGATCGGACGGCGGACCTTCGGGGCCACGCCACCGCCGGCGGCCTGGACCAGCGCCTCGGTGGTGGGGATGAAGTTGGCGCCCATCAGCTGGAACACCTTGCCCTGCTTGGCTTCGGCGCTGCCGTACTGACCCTGGTACATCAGCTTGAAGTCCTGGTCGGCGAAGAGCTGGCGCATCGACACGTTGTCCAGGTACAGGTTGAACATCTCGTCCTGCATGCCGGTGTTGTTGCGCAGCGCGGCGATGGCGTCTTCGATGGTGGCCAGGGTCAGCACGTCGCCAGCGACCAGGGCCGAGGTGGCCGTGGTGGCGCCGGCAGCGGAGCCGCCCACCCATTTGCCGTTCGGGCGGACCAGGACGGGGGCGTTCAGGTGGCTGACGCAGTTCAGCGCGGTGCCGTCGGCGACGGACACGTTGCTGGAGAAGGTCAGCGTGCCCGAGATGCCGGCAGGGGCGGTGGAGACGTTCGAGCCGTCGACGGTCACGCCGGTCAGGCTGTAGACGTTGCCACCCACCAGCACCGAAGCGGGGTTGCCGCCCGAGACCGCCACGAATTTGCCGTTCACCAGCACGTTGCTGAAACCGCGGACGTCGTCCACGTTGATGGTGGCGGCCGGCGCGCCCAGGGTGGTGCGCACGCGGGTGTTGCCGCCCAGGTAGGCATTGAACAGGGCATTGCGGGCGATGCGGTCCAGCGACTGGCGGGCCTGCACGCCATTGGTCATGGCGTTTTTCAGGAACTGGTTGGCGATGCCCACTTGCGAGGTCACCAGGTTCAGGTCGATCGTGTCGGCGTACTGGTCGATGCCCAGGGTGTACTGCTCGATCGTGAACGGCGTCGGCGTAAGGCCGTTGTCCAGGTTGGTGTTGTTGGAAGCGACCAGCGGGGTGGTGACAGGCGCTTTCAGGCCCGTGCGGGTCTTGGTGACGGTCTCGCCGACGTTGATGGCGACCGGCTCGCGGTCAGCCACGGCGCGATAGCCGAGAGCTGAGGTGAGACCGTTTCGAAATTCGGTCTCCAGGAAACCCTGCTGAATCGCATTCTGCAGGGTCGAGGGCATGTTCTGAATTGTCATGTGGACTCCAAAAAGATGAAAAGGTGGTTTTCTTCATCGCCTTGGCGTCTGGCCACGATGCGAATGGTGAGGCGGGTATTACTTCTTGATCAGCTCAGCCTTGGCTGCGGCGTATTCTTCCTTCGTCATGTCCTTGGCCAGCTTCAGAGCTGGAGGGTTGTTGGGCGGCGGCGGCGCGGTCTGCGTCGTCGTGCCCGTGGCCCCGAACATGTACGGCTTCGCTGTCTTCATGGACTCCATCAGCGCATCAGCGCCTTCGACTTCGCCCTTGTCGTTCAGCTTCACGGTCGACAGGTCGGCCAGCTTCAAGCCGTCCATGTCGATCATGCCGGCCTTGACCGCGGCCGCTTTCAACTCCGCCCGGATGATGCGGTCGTTCGATGCCTGTTCGGCAGCGTCGATCTTGCCCTGGGCAGCGGCAGCGGTCGCTTCGGCGGCCGTCACCTTCTCCTGCAGTGCTGTCTTTTCCGTTTCGAGGGCGCTGGCGCGCAAGCGCAGGCCCTTGTTTTCGTTCCGCAGCTCGCTGACATACTCGCGGGAGAACGTCTGCGGATCACCACCTGGTGGGGTGCCGCCGGCGCCGCCGCCCGATCCGGGATCGTCGGCAGGCTTCATGAAACGGAAAGATTTGAACGGTTTGGCCATCAGGCCCTCCTAAAATGAAATGCCGCCATCGGGCGGCGGTGCTGCGGGTTGCCGGATCGCCGGCGGATTACTGCGTGACGCTGACCTTGCTGGTGGCCTGGGTGGTCCGGGCCAGCAAGTCCAATTCCTTTTCGCGGTCGCCATCGATCAAGGCGATCTCGGCCGCGCTGTCCTCGATGTCGTATTCGGACGCGATGACCTTCACGGCGCTCTCCTGGCTCATCAGGCCGCCGTTTTTCAGTGTGGTGAGGGTCGTCGCTTCGTTCTGGCGGTCGGTGGCCGTGGCCGCGTACCAGGCCGGCCAGCGCAGTGCCAACTTGTCGGTGGTGGCCAGCGCACCCACCTTGGTGCCGTCCTTGAGCTGGAGCTTCATCTTGTCGGAGGCCTCCACGACCATGTTCAGCAATTCCAGCAGCGCGCCCTCGCCGTAGCTGATGCGCAGCTTGTCGGCCAGCCAGACCAGTGCCTGGTTCATCAGCTCCATGGCCCGGCCCGACTGGGCGGCGCTGATCTTGTCGGCGTTGGCGCGGTTGCCGTGAGCAGATTCCAGGGCCAGCTCTCGGATCATGCGCACGTATTCGATCAGGGCCTGCGTCGCTGTGCCACTGATCTCCAGCATCTTGGCATCGCCATCTGGGCCAACCACGATCGCATTGCCGGCGCCGCGCACCATCTTGCCGTCACTCCCCGTGACCGGCTCCTTGATCAACAGGGTCGGATCGGACTGATACTTGAGCGCCCGGCCGCCCTGGGACAGCAGGTAGTCGATTTCGATGTTGGCGTCGATCGCCTCGGGCGGGTAGGTGCAGGCGCCATCCACCTTGTCGCCGCCGGGCAGGTTGCGCACCCAGACGACGGGCACGAATTCGAGTGTGTGCTTCACGGTCTTGCTGCTGTCGACCATCATGCCGGCCGCACCGTCGGCCACCAGCTTGGGCACGAACCAGGTCTCGGCCAGCTTGTCCCACTCGCGCTTGAACCAGTAATCCGCGCCCAGCTTGTCCTCGGGGATCGAATACCCGACGTCCGCCAGCACCCGGCCCTTGACCTTGTACTGCTCGGTGACCTTGAGCAGCGTGTCGGGAGCATCGGGGTCCCAGGTGGGCGTGAGGTATTCGGTCTGCATCACCTCGAAGAACACCCGGTTTTTGATCACGCGGAACATGATGGCCACGCTTCCGACCGAGCCGCGCGTGGCGGCGTCGATCATGACCAGGTTGAGCATCGATTCCTTGATCAGGGCGGCCAGCATCTCCTTGGTCGGCTTGTGCTTGCAGTCGACTTCGGGGAAGTGGCCTTCCGAGAACAGCATGGAGACCGAGTCCTCCACGACCAGACGGCACAGTGCATGGCGCACCGACGGGCGGCGCTGGCGCAGCGGCACGTATTCGTCGCCGTCGTTTTTCTCGGCGTGGAAGGGATGCTGCAATTCGTCGTACAGGGTGCCATCGATCACGCGGCGCAGCGCGGCCAGGCGGAATGCGCGCTCTGGCAGGTCTTTGTCCTTCGGGTAGCCGGCTTGTAGGGTCTTGAAGGGCATCAACGGCTCATGTGTGTGGTCTGCTCGCGGCGGGCGGGCAGGTATGCGAATTTCGTGTAGATGTAGTAGCCGGTGGCGTCGGGGAGGTGATCCATCCCCAATTCCTTGTCTGGCTGGTTCGTGCTGTTCTTGTTCTTGTCTTCCTTGTAGCAAAGCTGCTCGTAGCACTTGATCGACGCGGTGCAGCTGGCGTCGATGAAGAGTGTCCGCTTGCCGGTGGCGTCCTGAATCTTCGCGTTCACCAAGTTGATCCGGTCGCGCACCAGCGGGTGCGATTTCATGGCGATCACCTTGAAACCGTGCGCGCGCAGGATGCTGATGTCGGTTTTGCCCTGAGCGCTGGTTCTGCGCTGCGCACCGGCCGGATCCGGATAAATCGTGATGTGATCGACGCTGGGCTTCATCGGGTCAAACCCGGGCTTGCCGTACCGCGTCTTGATCTCGTCAGCCATCTCGTCCGTGTTGCTGGTCATGATGGTGATCTCGCCCACCTGCCAGATTTCGCCGTTCGGGCGCTCCTGGAAAACCGTCGCGCTCATCGGGTTGATATTGAAGTCCATGCCGATGTGCAGCGGCAGTGTGGCGTCGAGCGGGCAGGCCTTGACGCTTTCGCGTCGGTCGAATCCGTAGTGCACGCGGCCGGAGTAGTTTTCGAAGCTGCCCAGGTACTCCTGGCGGAACGTGCGCGGGTCAAGTTTGCGCATCGCTGCGTCGATCTCGCCTTGGGGCACGTTGCCGCCGTCGACCGTGGTGTAGAGCCAGCTGCGGTGATCGGGCTCGCCGCCGGCCTGGCCGTCGCAGTACGTGTCGTAGCAGTGATTGAAGCCCTTGGGTGTGCCGATCCGCAGCGCGTGGCCGCCCACGTACTGCACGCCGTTGATCGTGTACTTGCAGGTCGAGAGCATCGGACGCAGCACCTCGTCCCAAGCTGCGTATGGGCAGTCCGCCCACTCGTCGACGAGCACGAAGAACAGGCCGGAGCCGCGCAGGTTGTCGTAGCTGTCCAGGCCGACGATGCGGACGATGTGGCCGGTTTTGAGTGTGATGTAGCACTCTGAGGCGTTCGGCTTGCCTTCGATCCAAGACTGCGGGATGGCTCGCTTGAGGCGGCGCCAGAACACCCGCTTGGCCTGCTTGAAAGTCGGCGCTGCGTACCAAATTTCATCGTCCGGCGAGACGCCCCAGCGGGCGGCCAGCTTGACAGCGCGCCGCATTTCTTTGGCGCCCAGGAAGGTCTTGCCAAACCGTCGGCCGCACACCGCGTCCCGGAACCGCGCATTCTGCTGCCAGCCCCAAGCGTAGATGTTGGCCTGCTTCGGGGTCAGGGAAATCTGGTCAGAGGATCGGAGCATCAGGAATCGGTTCGTCTGGTGCGATGAATGTGTCCTCGCGGTCAATGCTGTGGTCGTCGCCCTTCGGTGTGCCGAAGACGATCAGCGCGGCCCGTGTCTTCTCCAGGGATTCGATCCTGGCCAGCAGCCGGTCGATGATCATGGAGTAATCCCGCGCCCGCATAACCTTCTCGCTGTGGGCGCTCACGTTCTCCGCTCCCTGGCGCGAAATCGACTCGTGCACGTCCAGACCGCCATTCGATTCCGCTTTTTGCTGGGCGATCAGCGCGCGGCGCAGCTGGAGGCGGACGACCAGCAGCTCGCTTTCGACCTTACCCGATTCGGACATGATCTGGTCCGCCACCAGGGCTTCGTCGGGGCTGATCAGGTCACCGTAGATCCCGTGCTTCAGCGCGTTCTGGCTTCCCTTGGGCGCCCCGGTGCTTTTTCCTCCGTGCATCCGGCATCTGCCGTTTGCCATCTGCTTCGACTGGCACGGCTCGCCGGAGCGTGTTTTCGCGCCACATTTGGCATCTGCCATGTGGTCCTCGTCGTTTTATTGCATGGGGTGAATTCGATTTTCCTCGGCCCGCGCCGACCAAACCCGCAAGGGAAAGCGTCAAAAATCGGCTTTTGTTCGTCCTCGGATGCGCCCGTTACACGCCACTGGGAGCGCTCTGGCGCAGGAATAAAAAGGCCCCCACCCGGGGAGGGCGCAGGCTAAATCCACCGCTGTTACGCAATGGAGGAGACTCAGTTCGGTGTTGTGCCGGTGACAGCGTCCGGCGTCGTTTGCCTGGGGCAGCGCGCTCAGAAAGCGCTGACTGGTGGGTGCGTCGTGCCGTTAATCAGGCTGCCGGTACCAAGCTGGCCAGGCAGGGAATGCCCAGGGCGCCCTTGATATCGCGCAAGGGCCAGCCGGTGGGGTCGTGGATTTTGAGAAGCAGCTGCGGCCCCATGTCACGCTTGCTATGACGCAGGCGCGAGACGTTGGGTGGATCGGTTTCGAGAGCGGCAGCGAGAGCACCGTCGTTTTTCAGCCTCAGTTCAACTCGAAGGGCGTCAAGCAGCTTTGCGGTTTTGCTCATGATCATTCCCCAAAACGAAAAGCCCCACGTCATCGCTGACGCAGGGCTTTGAGAGATTTATCTTCCGGAGACGCCGCTGGCTCCCTATGGGAACCGGCCACGTCGTAGTGCTTGACGGAATTAAGTTGTAGATGCGTAATTTACGCTCGTGATTTCCGGCTGTCAATGGACTATAGGCAATTTTCTGATCACCGATTGCCGCCGTCCACGATGTCCTCGATCGCCTCCTGGGCCTCACGGAAGCGGGTGACGAACTCTGGCGTGGGAAATGACAGCTTGCGGGCCACGAAGCCAGGATGCTGCTGCTTGATGTAGCACCACCACAGCAGCAGGCGCTGGGCATCGGGCAGCTCGCGCATGCCGCGCTCGATCTTCACCGCATCCTGGTCGTCGGTCTCGTCGCGGGCGTTGTGGCCGGACCAGACGTTACCCAGGGCGGCCTTGCGCATGCTCTCGCAGATGGCGCCCGTCATGCAGTCGGCGCCGCGGCTGGCGCGGGCTGTGCACCACCTTGCCCAATTTTCCAACCTGGCGCCGATGTCTTTCCGCTCTGTCATCCGAATTCCTTGCACCTGGTGCCGTGGTTGAGCCGCTGGCCCTTGGTGTTCTTGGCGGTGCACACCCACACCACCTTTCCGAAAGGTTCGGCGCGCACTTCGTGCCGGCAGCCCTTGCAGCTTTGATGTTCGCTGCCGATCAGGACCTGGAGTGGATCCCGAAAGGCACGCTTGGGAACTGCGTCGGTCAATGGCGCCTCACTTCGATGTCGTCGAGGGAGGGTGCGCACATCAATGCGCCGAGGCACACGAGGGCAGGAGAGGCGATCAGGATTACGGCGATTGCGATTGTCCAGTTCATGCTATTTCCCCTCGATGTGCCGCGCCAGCGCCAGGATGGCGAGAGCGTCGGCGTGGTTGTCGTCGACCGGCGTGAAGCCCTTTGCGCGGGCGGTAGCCACCATCATTTCCTTGTTGGCATTGCCCTTGCCGGTCCAGTGCTTTTTGATTTCGCCCACACCCACCGGATTCATGGCCACGTGATTGGTCACGCACCAGGCCTGCAGCATGGCGAGGAAGCCGCCGTATGCGTGGGCGGCCAGCACGCCCTCGTGGCGCTTTACGTGCTCGAAGTAGACGGTGTGCACGCCGCCGGCAGCGCGCGCTTTCTCGGTCAGGAACTGGCGGAAGGCAAGCCAGCGGTGGCCGTGGCTGCCGTGCTTCGACGGGGCGAAGTTCTCGCTGCCGCCTGCGACGGCGCCGGCGGCGCTGATGGCCCAGCCGCATTGGGTGCCAAGGTCGATGGCGAGGATGTTCATGCGGCGGCGGCCCAGGCCTGCTGCGCCAGCATCTGCCTCTGGGTATCGGTAGCACCCGATGGGATCTTGGCTACTACCGTGCGCGGTGCATATGGGAATGTCACCGGCTGGCGGCTGTGGTAGCTCGTGAACCGATCCCCATCGGTGTCCTCGAACACCACCGCATCGATGTCGTACACCGTACCATCGGCGTTCTTGAAGACGTGGCTGCAGCGCTTGTTCTGCCAACGGGTCTCGCCCATCATGTCGCCGTGATCGAACCATTCCGAGTCGGCGCCGGTCAGCGGCCCGAGTGGCTTGAACGCTGCGACCTTGTCGAACAGCTGCCGGCAGAACGATGCGCTAAAGCCGCTGTGGCCCTGCGCCGAGAACACGCGGGAGAGGTCGACCACGTCATCGGCCATTTGCTGGTTCATGTCGTCGCCATCGAAGTAGCCGGCGGCCTCGAGCTCGGTGCGGGTGTGTGCTACAAGGTTGCCATCGCGACTACGAAGGATGCGCCAAGCCAGCTGCGCCCGCTCGATCAGTTCTTTGGTTTTCATCGTGTCCCCCTTGGTGCTGCGGTTATGCGCTCGCGCGCGAATTGGTCTTACGTTGCAAATCTGTCAGCTAGGCCGGGAAGGCGAACTCGTAAGCCGCGACTGTTCCTTGCTGGCCTACGCCTGGCAGCTGCGGCTCTCGTCGATCAGCCACCTCACGGATGATCCCGACCAGGGCGGTCTCCAGGCGCATCGTCCAAAGCATCCGGCTCTCGGTGCCGTTCCACTGCAGGTCAGGCCGCTTCGCTTCGGCGATGTCGCCGTAAATGCGTGCGTAGACGTTCGGCCACTCGGGTGCGCCCTTGCGATAGCGCTTGCAGTCGACGATGGCGTTGACCAGCCAGGGATGGCGGCGCAGCTCGGCGGTGATCACCTGGGCCCGCCCGGGTTCGGAGCTGTTGTGCATCGAGCACCACCAGTCGTCGGTACCGGTCGTGCTGTTGCTGGACGTGCCAGGGAAGGGGCAACCGTAGGCAGCGCACAAGCCAGCCTTGCGGCGCTCCCCTTCGACTTCGTGATGCAGATCGGTGCTCATGCTTTCGCCTTTCGCTTGTCGATTTCGAGTTGGATGCGGGCGGCGAAGTCGGCATAGGATTCGCCACCGCGGGCGAACATGCCCAGTTCACGGCCCTTGGCCTCGATGCCGGTGTTGCTGCGCTTCCACGCCCACTGGTCCGATTTCGGTACCTTCGGCGCCGGCGGGTTGAGCAGGCGCTCGATGATCGGCTTGAGGTAGTTCACGTGCACCCGGCCGTTGGAATTCGATTCCTTCGCCTCGGCCACGGCAGTGCGCAGCAGCTCGTCGGTGGCGCCGGGGTTCGATGGCCACTCGTGCTGGCTGAGGGCGTTGGGGCTCGTGTTCACCCCGAAACTGCGCAGCAGGATGCAGATTTCACCAATCCTCGTCGGACTTCCCCCTTGCGGCGGAACGGCGCCTACTTCGGTAGATCCGTCGGGGTGGTGGTTTACTTCTTCTGGTGATTGGTGATTGGGTAGTGGTGGTTGGGTTAACGTGTCGTCACGCGTGACATCATCGTGACTGTCACGCTTTGTCACGCGTGACAGTTGTGCCTCAAGCTGCTTCGAAGGGGTATTGAACTCAGGCACGATGCCGTGTTCGCGCAGCTGGTCAAACAGCGCCTGCCGGCGCGCGCGGGCGCGCTGCTGCCTGACCTTGGCGCTTTCGCGTTTCGATTCCTCGGCAGGTTGACGGTCCCAATATTCCTCGATCAGGATCTGGGCGCGCTTCTGCATGTAGCCGTCGTCGGTCTGGTGGAAAAATTTTCCAAGCACATAATCGACGGCCTTGCGTTCGGCCAAGGTGGTAGCCCGAGCTACCCGGTAGACTTCCTTTTTATCGAGGGGCAGGGCGCGTTCGGTCTGGTACACCTGGTCGAGCAGGCGGTTGTAGGCGCCGTCTTCCAGCATGGACAGGCTGACTGTGTCCCGGATGAAATCGCCGATGTGCTTCTCGTAGTAATTCATGGCCGACGTTTCACCAGGTTGGCGCGATAAAGCGTTTTGAGGACGGCCGCAGCTGTGCGGCGCGCGCGGGCGGCGCGGCGATGCTCGGCCAGCACCAGCTGCTCGACTGCGGTGTGCGGAGCCGGAATATTGATCAAGTGGCCTCCCACAACGATTTTTGGCCGCGCAGAATTTCGGCGGTGTCCACTCGCGGCCGGGCCGGCGTATTCCAATTCCCACCACCACGCTGGCCGATCAAGAGCCAACCCGCCGCCCGCAAGCTGGCCCCGCCTTCGTTTTGGAGGGTGTAAGTGATCAAGCGACGGAAACCCATTGCCTTGGCCGCGCGCCATGCAGCTCCGTAAAGCATCGAACACGCATTGCGGGTCCCATCTGTGCAGCACCGGTTCACTTCGAGCGTCCATCCGTCATCGAGGCTTCGCGCGACGGGCCGACCGATTACAGCAACGCCGTGAACAATGGCGTTTGTAGCGATCGCGATACTGAATTTATGGCCCACAACCGGTTGATGATGTCGGTGATGCCGCGCAACGAATGCATTTGCCTCGTCGAGCGTGATTGGCACGACCTTTAAGCTCATACCGTCGCAGCCTCACGGGCCTGTTCATGCTCCACCCTGGCCAGCGCCGCGGCGTCGTCCCAGCCCTGCTGCCAGTCTGCGATCGCGCCGATCGAGCACCAGTTGAACGGATGATCGTTTCGGGGCACGCCCCGGGCGAAATCCGCGGCGCCTTTGTCGCGCAGTTGGGCGCGGGAGATGATTGGCTCGCTCACGCCATCCCCGCTTTCTTCATGAGGCCCTGCAACGTCGCAAGTTGAGCCAGCAATTCAGCCTGCGCGGCATCGCGTCGAGCGCCTTTGTCAGCCAGGAAACGCTCGGCCAAATAGTGAATCGGTGTGAAGTCGCCAGTCCGCTCAATGTAGAGCTCCAGCGAGTCGACGCTAAAGTGACGCGAGGGATCTTCACTCAACTGCACCGAAAGGTTGCTTGGCGCCGAGTCGAGTTCAATCGCAATGCGTTTGAGGCCCCTCTGGTAGACGCCAGTGGCCACACATTCGCGCAGCGAGCTGTATCGCTCAACCAAGCCTGGTTCGAAGTCCAGTACAAGTTGGGAGGGTGCTTTGATAACGCCTGATCTCATCTGTTATCTCCAGTTATCAATGGGGTGCGCGAAAATGCAACTTGTTTCCAAGTTGCAATCTTGTGGACGTGGGGGTACAACGCGACGTCATACCGTTCAGTCCGAGATGGGATGACGGCAACCGGCGGCGAACATGTCTGCGCAGTCCTGCGGAGTCACCGCGCCGGCCGTCTCGCGCTCGATTTGAAGTGCGTAGTCGAGCGTGATGCGAGTGACACCTCGGACCCATTGACTTACGAGACCTTGCGATGCTGGGGGTGTCAGGCGTTTGCCGAAATCCCCCTGGCTCTGCTTCGTTTCTTTTAGGTGTTCTTCGAGTTGCATGTCAGCTTCCAAAAAATAAGAGCAATACTCCTGTTGCTGACATTCTACATTAGAAGCGTTGCTTTTCAAGTGCTGACGAAAATAAAAAGTATCACTAATAAAATACGGGTATGAAACGACGCGAACTTACAATCGAAGAAGTGCAGGAGGCGGAGCGCCTTGGCGCCGCATGGTCAGCGTTCAAAGCAGCCAACAAGGGCGCGACCCAAGAATGGCTGGGCCGGGAGACTGGGATCGGATCGCAGGGCGCGGTAGGTCAGTATCTTCGTGGCGTGATTCCGCTAAACATCGAGGCGCTGATGGCCTTTTGTCGCGTGCTTGGTGCCGATCCCCAGTTCGTGAGCCCACGCCTGGCCGACAAAGTCAATCTGTCGACAATCCCTGGATCGAGACAAGTTGTCGCTGTCGACGATGACGACCCGGTCTTCGTGCAGATTCCGATGGTGAAGTTGCGCCTGCAGGCGGGCGTGACTGGGTTTCAAACTGAACCCGACCGTCGCGAAGGAGGGACGCTTGGAATTCGTCGCTCCTGGCTCGATCGTTCAAAACTGAACCCCAATTTCTTGATTGCCATCCAGGTCAAAGGCGACAGCATGGAGCCATCGCTCTATGAGGATGATGTGGTGATTTTGAACACTTCCGATAAGCGGCCCGTCGACGGGGCTGTTTTTGCAGTGAATTACGAGGGGGAGGCAATGGTGAAGCGTTTTGCCCGTGACGCAGGTGATTGGTGGCTCACATCAGATAACCCGGACCAGCGGAAACATCATCGGAAAATTTGCCGTGGCGACAGCTGCATCGTCATTGGGCGAGTGGTTCGCAAAGAGAGTGATCGGATTTGATATGCGAAGCGCCTTTCTTAAAGTCGCCACCTCGCTTATTTCGCTTTTTACGAGCGCGGCCGTGTTATCTCAACCGGGCTATAGACTACTGGAGAAACCGAAAGCGGTAGATGATTTTCTTTCGTTGATCCCTGCGCGTGAAAGCAATCTGGCTGCCGTTATGCGCACCTACGGGTTACGCGCTTCTAGCATCGCGATATCGCCCGTAACAACTGATGATGTCAATGATGGAACTTTCTTGAATAAAAAAGGCGATATCTCCGTGACGATCGATCTCGTCGAGCCGGTAATGGCAAGCGCCGAGTGCCCCGTCCAGCAGCCGATCTACTTGACCAGGAGGGGCGGGAGGTATCTTGCCGACACCAGGACCGCAAATTTTCTACTTCATCGTGTCTGCGAAGCCCCGAACCGTTAAGTTCTTAATTCAGTAAGGCCAGCCCGCCGTGAGCGGGCTTTTTTACGTCCACCCAATTTGCAGGCAGAAATATTTTTCAGAAAATAGAAGCAATGCTCTTGACAACGATAGGAGCAACACTAATACTGTGTCCATGTTGAGACGGCCTGAACTAGCCCGAAACCACCTGACAACTGCCGCAAACCAGGAGACAAGCATGCGACTTCCAGACAATCCACACCTCGCCACCGACCGCGCCCACGAGCAGCTGGGCGAAGCTGGCGAAGCCTACCGAAACGCCCTGGACGCCGAGACCGTCCGCCACCAGAAGGCCATCCGCACCAACGCCCTGGCCGGCCATCAGCAGACTTTGGGCCGCCTGGCCGAACGCCTCCAGGATCGCTTGGTGGGCGAGGGTGTCACCGAACACCTGATCCGCGCGGCGCTGTCCTGCGGCCCGCTGACGGCCGGGAACATGCTGCTCGACCTGATCGGCAAGTGCATCGAGGACCACGCTGATGCGGGCGCCACGGTCGAACTGGCAGGTGGCATGGATTTCAACGCGATGCGCGCTGCGGCGCCTGCAGAATGCGTGGTGCCAGCATGAGCCGCGTCACCTTCGAGACCAAGCTGTGGTCGACCGACTATACCTATCTTACCCCCGAGCAAATGCAGACTGCAGAGGGTGCCGCGCTGCTGAGCGCTAGCCCCAGCGACATGAGCACGGTGGGCTGGACGCAGGTCGGCACGGCCACCGTCACGGCCGAGATATTCCCTGTTAAGGAAATGGTCGACAACAAGATCGCCGCGCTGCGCCAGCAGGCCGCCAACACGCGCGCCGAGGCCACGGCCAAGTGCACGCAGATCGAAGCGCAGATTCAGCAGCTGCTGGCCATCGAGAACAAGCCGAGCGAGGTGGAAGCGTGAGCGCGCATACACCGGGCCCTTGGGAAATCGACTACGACACGCGGCCTGCTGACGTTTGCTGCGTTCACGGTCTGCCACCTTACGGTGAAGACAAGCAAAAATTCGCCTATGTGCGCGGCGCCATCGGCTACTGGGATGCGGACGAGGCCGAAAACTTGGCCAACATCCACCTGATCGCGGCCGCGCCGGAACTGCTGGCCGCGCTGCAATCGGCAGAAGCTTTCATCGCAGGCTTCGAAGGTGATGATCTTCAAGATGGGATCGACGCCAAGCTTGCCGACATCCGAGCCGCCATCGCCAAGGCCATCGGGAGCGCATCGTGATCCGCCGCGCCCGCCGCGCCGCCGTGCGCATCTACCAGCGCCTCACCCGCCGCATGCGCCTGCGTGCCATCGAGCTGAGCATGCGCCGGTCCCGCGAAGAGCTGGCCCACTTGCACGACCTGCGCAACTACCTGGTGCAGATGGAAAAGCACCAGGTGGCGGCGCAGATCAGCCTGTCGATCCGCCGTCAACAGATCGAGCGCGAAGCATGAACCGGATCCGCACCCGCACCAGGAATCCGATCAGCCGTGGCGTCGACGCGCTGTGGCGCGCTTGCGATCAGCGCCAGGCGCTTCCGCTGACGATCGTGGGCCTGCTGCTCGCCGTCGTCTGCGCCCTGAATTGAATTTCCCCACCCACGAGAAAGCCAAAAAATGAGTAATCAAGTTTCCGTCAGCCCAGCGAAGTCACTCAACGACTTCATGGATAAATACAAGGGTCAGATCGCCCTGGCCCTCCCGAAGCACATTACGGCAGACCGCATGGTCCGCCTGGCGATGACCTCGTTCAGCCAGAACTCCGCGCTGCAGCAGTGCGACATGCACAGCATCTTCGCCTCGGTGATCGTCGCCGCCCAGTTGGGCCTGGAGATCGGCGTGGGCGGGCAGGGCTACCTGGTTCCCTACGGCGGCAAGGCCACTTTCGTGCCCGGCTGGCAGGGGTTGGTCGACCTGGTCTCCCGCGCTGGCCGCGCCACGGTCTGGACGGGTGCCGTGTATGCCGGCGACGAATTCGAGTGGGCGCTGGGCGACCGGCCCTTCGTGACCCATCGACCAAAAGGCGGCGGCGATACCTGGCGCGATATCACCCACGTCTACGCCATTGGCCGCGTGAACGGCAGCGAATATCCGGTGATGGAGGTTTGGAGCATGGAGCGCGTTGTGCGCCATCTCAACAAATTCAACAAGGTCGGCGCCCGGCACTACGCCCTGGAGAAGGACGGCCAAAACATGGAAATGTACGCCCGTAAGGTCGTCCTCCTGCAGGTGCTCAAGTACATGCCGAAGTCGATCGAGGTGCAGCGCGCGGTGGAAGTGGCGCAGGTGGCCGACACCGGCAAGAGCTTTACCTTCGACGGTGAGGTTGTGACCGTCAAGGACATCGACGACCAGGGCGGCAGCGACGCCGTCGACCAGTCCACAGGCGAGGTGAACGGTTCCGCGGGCGCGCTGCCGATTTGCTCCGAGGACGATTTCAAGAAGAACAGCGCCGTCTGGCGCAAGCAGATCCTCGACAAGAAGAAGAGCGTCGCCGAACTCGTCGCATTCATTCAAACCCGCACGCTGCTGACTGACGAGCAGAAAACCACCATCGACGCCTGGAGCCACGAAAATGACTAAGACCACCCATACCCTGGTACAGGGATCGCCAGACTGGCAGCAATATCGCCTCTCGATGTTCGGCGCCAGTGAAGCCGCCGCGATGCTGGGCCTGTCGTCGAAGGTCAGCCGCACCGAGCTGCTCCACATGAAGCACACCGGCACACCGAAGGAATTCAGCGACTGGGTGCAGGCCAACATCCTGGACTACGGCCACCAGGTGGAAGCGCTGGCGCGCCCAATGGCGGAGGAAATCTTGGCCACCGAGCTCTACCCAGTGACCTGCTCGATCGGGCGCCTGTCGGCATCGTGCGACGGTTTGACTATGGCTGAGGATGTCGCCTGGGAGCACAAACAGTGGAACGAGGCCCTGGCCGCGTCGGTTGCCGAGGGCGTGCTGCCCGACGAATACCAGCCGCAGTGCCAGCAAATCATGATGATCACTGGCGCCGGCATTTTGCTGTTCATGGTGTCCGACGGCACGCTCGACAACATGGTCACCATGTACGTGCAGCCGTCCGATGAATGGCAGGAGCGCATCCGCGCTGGCTGGGCCCAGTTCGAAGCCGACCTGGCCGTCTACGAGCCGAAGCAGTTCACCCCGAAGCCTGCGGCCAAGCCGATCATGCAGCTGCCCGCCCTGGTGATCCAGATCCGCGGCGAGGTGGCTGTGACCAACCTGCCCGTGTTCCAGGCCAAGGCCGACGCTTTCATCGTCAGCATCAAGACGGACCTGCTGACCGACGAGGACTTCGCCAACGCCGAGGAAGCCATCAAATTCTGCGACAAGGCAGAGAAGAGCCTGGAGCAGGCCAAGGCGGCCGCGATCGCCCAAACGGCTGACATCGACGAGCTGATGCGCACGGTCGACCACATTAGCGCCCAACTGCGCGAGAAGCGCCTGCTGCTGACCCGCACGGTCAAGGACAAGAAGGAACTGCTCAAGGCCGGCATCCTGGCCAAGGTGAAGCTGGACTTCCAGGAACACGTGGCCGCGCTGGAGCAGGAACTGGCGCCGCTGCGCCTGGTGTATCAGGCCCGCGACTTCGCCGGCGCCATGAAGAACAAGCGCACGCTGGCCAGCCTGCACGACGCCGTCGACACCGAGCTGGCGGCCGGCAAGATCAGTGTCGACGCGCTGGCCAAGGCCGTGCGCGGGCGCCTGGCCTGGTACATGCAAAACGCCGCCGGGTTCGAGTTCCTGTTTGCCGATCTCCAGCAGCTGATCCAGAAGCCAGACGAAGATTTCCACCTGGCCGTCACCAGCCGCATCGACGCGCGCAAAGCGGCCGATGAAGCGGATCGCAAGCGGATCCAGGCCGAGGCAGATGCCGAGGCCGCGCGGAAGGCGGAAGCCGCACGAGCGCAGCAGGAACTGGCCGCCGCACAAGCCGATCCGCAGGGCGCTGAATTGTCGCCAGCAGCCCAGGAACTGAATGAGCAGGAAGGCGCTGCACGTATGGCCGCAGCCCACCCTGTACTGGCAAAAAGGGTTCTGGCGCCGGCGGCAGCCTGGCCGTTTCCAACCGACCGGCCGCCAGCGGCTGCGCCCACCACGCCCGCCAGCCTGCGCCTCGGCCAGATCGTCGACCGCCTCGGCTTCACGGTCACCGCCGACTTCCTGCGCACCTTGGGCTTCGAGCCGGCCGCCCGCGAGCGCGCCGCCATGCTGTACCACGAGCAGGACTTCCCGAACATGTGCGCCGCCCTCGTGCGCCACATCAACAACGTGCGCGCCGGCCTGGCCGTCGCCGCGTAACGCCCACCCACCACCAGGAGAGCAGCATGGAAACAGCAGTCAGCATTCCAATGAACAAGGTCGAGTCCTCGCAAATCGCCGCCATTGGCCACGACCCCGAGACCAGCACGCTGGCCATCCAGTTCCACGGCAAGGGCGGGGCTCCGGGCAGCGTCTACCACTACCAGAACTTCGACGCCGACCAGTTCCGCGAGTTCGCCGGCGCGCCGTCGGTGGGCTCGCACTTCTACAAGCACATCAAGGGCGAGACCGAAAAGCACCCGTACACGAAGGTCAGCTAAGCATGCCGATCACGCGCCTTTCCGCCTGGGTCGCCTTGAGGTGCAAGGAGCCGCTGTTCTGGCGGTTTCTCAAGGTGCAGAACGAGGCCAGCGCCGTCCACCAGGTGCGCACGCTGTGCCGAGTGACGTCGCGGGCCGAGTTCGACCGCGACCCGGGCGCGAAGGCGCGCCTCGACGAGATTATCCGTTTTCCATTTATGAAGTTCACCCGACAGGAGCAGGGCGATGAATTCTGAGCTGCGGGCAATCGCAGGTTACCTCGGGCTCTACTCGATTACTGAGGACGGTAGGGTCTGGTCTCACCTCCGGACGGCGCGGGGAAGTTGCGGTAGTCGGCGCGCGGTGGGCGGTCGTTGGCTGCGACCGGCGCTTGTGAGGGGCTACCCCGTAGTTCATCTTGCGTCCCCGGATGGTAGCGGCATGCGCAACTTCTACGTGCATCGCCTTGTTGCTGAAACCTGGAATGCTGACGTGGCTTCGGCCGGCAACCAGGTGAATCATCGCAACGGAGAAAAGACCCAAGCCAACATTACAAATCTCGAATGGTGCTCGCCCAGTTACAACATGGCCCATTCCTACGCAATTGGACTGCGCGCTCAGCGGCGGCGTTTCTCTGATGTTGAAGTATGTGCAATCCGAACCGCGCGCGCTACTGGCGAAACAATCCGTTCGCTCGCCGCCCGGTTCAAGGCGCCGGTGTCGACCGTATGGCTGGCGGCCGAGAAATATCATCCAACTAACAAGGAGTAAAGATGTTCGAAATGACCCAGACGGTAAAACTCGCCAACGTGAACCCGCGCGCGGAGAAGCACGGCGAAGACACCAAGCCTGCCCTCGACCTCAAGATCGAGGCCACATGCGCCAGCACCGCGCTGATCCACTTCCACAGCGAACTGCGCCAGCACCTCTTCAAGAAAGACGAAAACCCCGACCTGGTCGACCAGGTGGTGGAGAACGACGGCCTCACCCAGCTGCGCTACCCGAAGATGGGCGCCATCAAGTGGGACATCGAGATGACCGGCTACACCGCCGAGGTGGACTATGGCATGGGCGGCGACAGCAACATCGTCCTGAACGATGTGAAGCTCGACCACTTCACCATCGAGGCGCTGAACGGTGGGTCCGTCTCGATCACGTTCCGCATGATTGCCCACCCGGACGCGGCGGACGTCGGCAAGCTGTGCGAATTCATCCAGCGCGATATCGAACTGGTGCTGACGCCGCCGGAGCCGAAGACGGCCGCCGACCTGTTCCCCGATGACATGCGCAAGGCCGCCTGATCATGTCGCGCAACAACTTCACCTTCGCCACTCCCAAGGCCCAGGCGGTCATGCAGTCGATCCTCGACCTGCTGGGAAAGGGCGCGGCCACGACGCTCGAGCTGGCCGCCGCGGTCGACAAGGCCCGCTGCACCACGGTTTTCTACCTCGCGCATTTGCGCAAGCAGGGCAAGGTGGTCTGCTTGGTCGAATCGACCGTCCGGCCGAAGAACGGCAGCGCGCCCGGCGTCTGGGCGCTCAACGTGCCGGATGCGCCGACCGACCACGTGCCCCCGGTCGTCGAAGAGGACTTCTCGGACGACGATGACGAGTTCGACCGCTTCCCGCGCCGGGTGGTGGTGCGCAAGCAGTGGGCGCCGCTGCACATCCGCATGCCTCTGGACTGCTACCTGTTCGGCGTGCCGGCGGTGCTGCAGGGAGCGGCGGCATGAAGCGCGACCGCATGACAATGCCGCTCGACTTGGGCAGTGAGCTGATCATCGACAACTTCGCCGGCGGCGGGGGCACCAGCACTGGCCTGGAGCGCGCGTTCGGTCGCCCCGTCGACATCGCCATCAACCACGACCCCGAAGCCCTGGCAATGCATGCCATCAACCACCCGCATACTCAGCACCTGTGCGAGAGCGTTTGGGACGTGGACCCGATCAAGGTCACGAACAACCGTCCCGTCGGCTTGGTGTGGCTGTCCCCCGACTGCAAGCATTTCAGCAAGGCCAAGGGCGGCAAGCCGGTCGAGAAAAAGATTCGCGGCCTGGCCTGGGTGACGCTGCGCTGGGCGGCGAAGTGCAAGCCGCGCGTCATCATGCTGGAGAACGTCGAGGAATTCAAAACCTGGGGCCCGCTGCTCTGCGACGCCGACGGCAATTGGAAGCCCGACCCTGCCAAACGCGGCAAGACCTTCGACAGCTTTATCCGCCAGCTGCAGGCCCACGGCTACACGGTCGACCACCGCGAGCTGCGCGCCAGCGACCACGCCACGCCCACCATCCGCAAGCGCTTCTTCCTGGTGGCGCGGCGCGACGGCCTGCCCATTCTCTGGCCGAAGGCCACCCACGGCGCGCCGACGTCGCCCGGCGTCCTGGCCGGCAAACTGCTGCCACACCGCACGGCCGCCGAGTGCATCGACTGGTCGCTGCCATGCCCCAGCATCTTCGAACGCAAGCGCCCGCTGGCCGACGCCACGCTGCGCCGCATCGCCAAGGGGATCATGCGCTACGTCGTCGACTCGGCGCAGCCTTTCATCGTCGGGCAGGGCGGCCCCGTCTTTTCGGGCAAGCCCGTGCCGGCTGGCCAGCCGATGGGCACGATCACGACGGAGAGCCATCGTTCTATCGTCGTGCCCAGCATCGTCCCGGTGACGCACCAGGGCGGCGACCGCAGCGAATCGATCAATGAGCCGTTCCGCACGATCACGGGCGCCCAGCGCGGCGAGAAGGCGCTGGCATCCGCCACGTTGGTCCAGGTCGGGTACGGGGAACGCGAAGGCCAGGCGCCGCGCGCGCTGGACATTGAAAAGCCGCTGGGCACGGTGGTCTGCGCGTCCAAAGCAGCCCTTGTCACGGCATTCCTGAATCAGCACGCCAATTCGACCAGCCAACGCGTGATGGCGGCGGACGCTCCGCTGCATACGATTTGCGCGCAGGTCAAGGGCGGCCACTTCGGATTGGTATCGGCAGCGCTGGTGGGCGTCGGCGGCCGGGCCGGGGATAGTCGGCCACGTGGCGCCGACGAGCCAGCGGCAACGATCACGGCAAAGGGCGACACAGCGTTGGCCGTCGCGTTCATGGCGCAGCACAACAAAGAGCGGACGGGCGTGAAGGCTGGCCGCCCAGTTGATGCGCCGATATCGACGATCACGGCCAGCGCCTCACAGCAAGGTTTGGTCGCGGCGCACTTGACCCCGTATTACAGCGATAAGCGGCCATCGGATGCGCGTGGTCAGACGCCGGATGCACCGATTCCGACCATTCCGACCGAGAATCGACATGCCTTAGTCGCCAGCAGTTTGGTGAAGCTGCGCGGCACCAGCACGGCGGCCGCTACCGACGACCCCCTGGGCACGATCAGCGCCCAGGGCCAGCACCACGCCGAGGTGCGCGCCTTCCTGCTCAGCTACTACGGGGTCGATCAGGATCCGCGCATTGGCGGCCCGCTTGCCACGGTCACCAGCCGCGACCGCTTCGGACTGGTCACCATTCACGGTCAGGACTACCAGATCGTCGACATCGGCCTGCGCATGCTGGCGCCGCACGAGCTCTACCGTGCGCAGGGCTTCCCGGCGCACTACATCATCAACGAAATTCCGGACCCGGCCCTGCTGTTCGCCGGCGGACACCAAGCCGTGGCCGATCCGCTGTCGCTGCCGCGCGTGCCGCTGACGAAGTCGGCGCAGGTGCGCATGTGCGGCAATTCGGTCTGCCCACCACTATCGGAGGCGCTGATCCGCGCCAACTTTGCCCACGAACGCGAACTTGCCCAGGAGGCTGCATGAACCGCCCCACCAAAGCCCAGCTGAGCGACGCCATCCTGGCCTACGGCGCCGCCAGTGAGAGCGTAATGATCGAGCCGAAGCGGGTAGGCGCTGCGAAGGCGCTCAACGACGCCCAGCAGCACGTGATCGAGCTGGTGGAGGCGTTGTATGCGTCGGCCATTCCTGCCAGCGCTCCTAGCGGGGAAATTAGCGAAGACCCGCGCGACGATCTGATCGCACGATTGCGCAAGCAGGTTGACGATGCCAATGGCCGCTTGTCAGATTTTGAATCGCGTAACGGCCCTGGTGTTGCGCCCCAGCCGGTCGCTGCTGCACAGGCAGTGCTGGAAGGGTTTCGCCCGACCGACGATGAGTTGTGGGACGCCACTTTGCGTGACCGGGACGCTTACCATGACATGGCTGACCAACTTGCCGCGCAGATCGCTGCGATGACAGAAGTGGAAATTGGAGAGCATTCCAATATGAATGACCCATGGCGTAACGCACTGATCGCTGGCGACGAATTTATTGCGGAAAAGTTCAAGGAGTTCGTTAGCGCTCATTCCCTTGCCTCCCCATCTCCAGCAGCACAAAAAGATGCACAAGGGGCGGTGCCTCGCACCCCTACAGAGGCAATGCTAATCGCTGCCCGCGACTGGTCCGTAAAGAAAATGGGGCGTGGTGTTGGGAATGGACCCGCTACTGAGTGCTGGCAAGCGATGTACGACGCTGCGCAGCCAACCGACACCACGAAGGGGGCGTGATGGAACTCGTTATCTCTGCCTTCGGGCCAAGCATCACAGACCAGTGCTTTGCTGCTGGCATGGCGCCAATGGGCATGGCGCTCGAACTGGTCGAACGCATCAGCAAGGCCATCACGCTCTGCCACATTCAGGGCATGCTGACCGACAGTGAATGCGATAAGGCGCGCACCCGCATGATCAAGGCCGCCAAGTTCCAGCAAGTTGCTCCAGCCACTATCACCAAGGACACACCATGACCAATCCCATCCCTGGCGCTGACAGCGAACCAGAATTGCCGCCTCTGCACGAGGGGCGCATATACGACACAGAATCTGGACCTCGGCCTCGCTACACCCCGTCAGAAATGCGGTCATTCGCCAAGAAATCCGTTATGGCCGACCGCAATCGGTTCCCCCGTGCTGCCGCCAAGGTAGGCGCTGATGTAGCGATGTCGAACATCGGCAAATACGATGTGCTGCCCGTCTACAAACGGCAGGCGCGTGGCGTGCAAAACGGCGATGTCGTGCTGGAAGAATTCTACGCCGCCGACGACGTTCGCAAATACCTCGCTGCTGGTGCGCCAGCCGAGACGCCGAATCCGGACACCTGCGCGGAAATGCGCGCGCTGTGCGAATACTGCGGTGGAACTGGTGACGTTCACAGTGTTGAGGGTGAATGGCACGGGCGCTGCGTTTGCCCTGCTGGTGCCGCCCAAGCTGCGCCAGTACAGCCTGCCACGAGCGAGAAGCAGCGGGCGCGGGATGCGGCGACCACGCCCAGCATCGTGCGCCAGGGCGATGTGCTGACCTGCACCGGCTGCGGAACATCGTCGCCCGCCGAAAACCTGATCCCGACGACGCCCTCGCACCATCCGGCCGGCACGGTCTGGACCGACGAGGAGCGCGAGGTGTTCCGCAAAAGCCTGCGCCTGGGCAACCGCTGCGCGGAATGCGGCGTGATCGAGGGCGGCGCCCACCACGAGAACTGCCAAGGGGGTGGGGCATGAAAGAACGTCCGATCCTCTTCCAGGGCGCCATGGTGCGCGCCATCCTGGACGGCAGCAAGACGCAGACGCGGCGGATCATGAAGCCGCAGCCGGAGCCGAACCCTAACCGATCAGGTGACCACTGGTGGCCGTGCAATGCCTTCCAGTCGATGCTGAGCGTTTCTGAGACGCGCGCACCTGGTGCCCACGGCATGGCGGGCGATGCCTGTCCATATGGCGCGCACGGCGACCGCCTGTGGGTGCGAGAGAGCTATCGCTTCACCGATGCGTTCAACACCGACAGCCCGGCACGCGTGGCCGAGCGCTGCCTCGATGCTGGCTACAGATCGCCATGGGCGCCAACTCATTACGAGGCCGACTGCGCGCGCCGTGACTGGAAGCACGTTGGTACGCCGCCGCACGATGGCGTCCCAAAAGCCGGCAAAGTACGCCCAAGCATTCATATGCCGCGCTGGGCCTGTCGCATCCTGCTGGAGATCGTGTCGGTGCGCGTCGAGCGGCTGCAGGACATCAGCGAGCCGGACGCGCGCGACGAAGGAATCACCGACGGTGGCTGCGTCTGCTGCGGCGATCCGGAACCCTGCGGCTGCCCGAACCCATCGCCGGACGCGCGCGACGCCTACTGCGCATTGTGGGAAAGCATCAACGGCGCCGGCAGCTGGGCTGCCAATCCCTGGGTGTGGGTGGTCGAGTTCAAGCGGGTGGCGCCATGATCACCGCCTACCCGCTGCAGTGGCCTTCTGGCTGGCCGCGCACGCCCGCCGGCGCCGCCAAGTATGGCAAGTTCGGCACCTCAACGAAAAAAGCTGGCCAGCAATGGCGCAGCATTGCCGACATTACACTGTCGCAGGCTACCCAGCGCGTGCTGGCCGAGCTCGACCGCATGGGCATCGACCGCGACGACATCGTCATCTCCACCAACGTGGCGCTGCGGCTCGATGGCTTACCCCGCTCGGGCCAGCGCGCGCCGCAGGACGCCGGCGCCGCCGTTTACTGGAAGGCGCGCGGCGGCGCTGCCCGGGTCATGGCCATCGACCAGTATCACAAGGTCGAGGACAACCTGGCGGCCATCGCGGCCACACTGGACGCAATGCGGGCGATCGAGCGGCACGGCGGCGCGCAGATCCTGGACCGGGCCTTTACTGGATTCACGGCCCTGCCGGCGCCAGCGGCCGCGCGTGACTGGCAGGCCTTGCTGGAGATAGGCGACCTGCTGCAGCCAACCTTAGACGACGTGAAAAAAGCATACCGCCGGCTCGCAATGGTGCACCACCCGGATCGCCCGGGTGGATCGCACGCCAAGATGGCGCTATTGAACTCAGCCCTGGCGGCCGCCGAGCGGGATCTCGCATCGTGATTACCCGTTCACCTTCGCGCTGCATCGGCTGCGGCCAGCACCTCGGCCAGGCCCACGCCGCCAGGTGCGCCTATGCGCGCGCCACCGCGTCCCAATGCACCAGGTGCGGCAGCGATCACGCGCTCAGCCGCTGCCCGTGGCCGGCAATTAATTTAACTGGAGAAGAAAATGGCAACGACTGAACTTTCCATGGGCGAACTGCCCGCCACTGGCTTCATCCGGCAGAAGCAGCTGGCAAGCATCATCCCGTTTTCACGGACCACCCTCTGGCGCAAAGTCAAAGACGGCGAGTTCCCGGCGCCCGTCCACCTGTCGGCGCGCGTGACCGCATGGAAGGTTGAACTGATCCGCGATTGGATTGAAAAGCAGTCGGCCGCCGTCGAAGCGTAGGTGTAAGCGAGCACAAGTGCTGGTACTTTTGCTGGTACTTTTTAGGTTTGAAGTCCAATCTTCATAGAGAAGTGCCATTCCGGCAATCGGCACCAAGTACAAGTTGGCAATAGTTGTGTAAGAACCGGCTTTCCCTGTTTCGCAGAGGGAAGCCGGTTTTTTTTCGTCCTTCAATGGGGCGCTTTCGCGTGTCGGGGCTATTC
>Ga0209913_1000297_pt1 | contig 46679 bp, 45 predicted proteins | sample PersoiDNA2013203_FD_185805 | JGI IMG/M metagenome (GOLD analysis project Ga0209913, IMG submission 185805) | Permafrost soil microbial communities from the Arctic, to analyse light accelerated degradation of dissolved organic matter (DOM) -... | ecosystem: Environmental > Terrestrial > Soil >...
GATCTCCCACGGCGGCTTTCTCATCGGCATCCCTTTCACTTTGACGACGGATGCCGACGACTTCGTGACCGAGAGCCGGGTCCCTTCATTTAGTTAGAGCTTCTTAGCGCGCCATCGCTCGCCGAACAGCCTCTTCTTCTTCCGGCGAAAGCGTGATGGCACAATTGCCCCGATCGAGCTCCTTCACGTAGATGCGCGCATAGTCGCGGCCCTGGATCGCGCTCAACACAAGGCCGCTACGAGCGCTGTCGAGCATGGCTACGGTTGCCGACTGTTGTCCGCCTCTGTCACCGTAGGCGTCGTAGCGGACCAGCGCTACGTTCGACAAAGCACCGTCGAATCTCTTGTCGACGCGCGTGAGAGCCGAGGCGATCTCGTCGACCGCCTTGTGAAGATCGTCGATCCGGGCCTGTAGCGAAACAGCGAAGTCGACCAGATCGCCTTTCCCATCCGCGAGCACAGTCAGCTGACCGACTCGTAGCTTGCGCAGGGTTAGCACGGAAAGGAGGGCGAAGATCAGCGCCGCCAAGGCGAGCGCTGCCGACGCGATGGCGAGAATGGCCGTGTTACTCATCGCCGGCTTTCGCCCCGCGCTTCATTACCGATCATCGCTTGCGCCTCTTCAAGTAGTGCTTCCGTGCTTCCGGCCGCGAAAAGCAAGTGAAGCTGGGAGGCAAGGGGTGCTCATATACGGCGCTATAAGGTGAAGCGAACCTCGAAGTTGGCCGTGTTATTGGCCGTGTTCGTCTCGCCGGTAACCGGGGCCACATCGACCGTGACCGGGATCTTGTTTATCGGATCGGTCAACGGGAACGGGCCCCTGAAAACCACTTTCTTCAGGGCGCCGTTGTAAATCTTTCCGATCGTCAAAGTCCTAAGGATCGCCGGTTTCTGATTGATGAGAAGCGTGACCTTGATGTTCTCCTCGAGGTAGTCGCCCCCGTTCTCGACCCCAACCACGAAGGAGAGATTCTCGTCCATCTTGATAATCTTATTCACGCCCTCGGTGAGGGTATCTCCGGCAGGCATGACCTTGACGTAGGCGATGTTAGTGCCGTGCACCGTTCCGCTCGTTTTGGTCGAGTTCTGCACTCCGTGGAAGCTCTGCCAAACGACTCCCATCGAGTTGTATGTGGCGCGCGCGGTATCGGCCACGAAGACCGAAGCCGGCGGCGAAACGCCCGCTATTCCCTCGCGCTTCAGCACGTTTCGCGCCGCCGCGACGAACATGTCCTCCCAGAGAACATCGCTTGCCACACCCCGCAGCATCTGTTCCGAAAGGGCCACGCCGGCCTTGGTCGTCTCGGTGTTTCCGCGCTTGGATGCCGTCTTCTTGAACACGGTGAGCAACCCGCTCAGCGCACTGCGCCGCAACTGCAGCGCTTCGACCATCTGCTCATGCTGCTGCCGTAAGGGCCCCGGCGGCGTTAGCTTCGACGCCTTCTGAATGTCAATCGCTTGCTGGCTGATCATCCCCTTTAGGTTGGTCCGGACCAGCGTCTCGGTTAGATCCTGCCTGTCCAGCAGCTTGCTCAGGTTCCGGCCGACGGTCTGCGAGTCACTCGCGATCGTCGCAACCTCGTCCATGTAGCTCTTGTAGGCGGCGCTCTCGCTCGACGACTCGCAGCTTCTCACCGCGAAGATGAGGATGAGGATGATCGCGATCGCGAAAGCGATCAGCGAGACGAGTCGCACGACCGGGGTAGTGGTGTGCGGAGGACCAGTAGGCCGCTTGGGCGGAGGTGGGCCGCCGCCAGGTCGCGGGCCGCCTGGGCGCCGGACGAGACGCTTCTTAGGCGGCTCGGGCGTCGAATCCCCGAAAAAATCGAAGTCGATGTCGTCGTCGTGCTCGCTCATAAGAAGGCGAGACGCTCACTGTACAAGGTTTCGCTCCAGCACGAGGTTGGCTATCGCAGGAGTTTCTCCTGTAACGGCTAAGGACGAGGGCTAATGAGCGATGCAACTGCAGCGACCAACGGCGAGCTCGTTCTCGGCCGATATCGGCCTTTGAGCCCGATCGGTAGCGGCGGATCCGGCTCGGTCTGGCTTGCACGCGACGAGAAAACCGGTCGCGAACTGGCGCTCAAGATCGTCACCCGCGAGGGAAAGGCCGGGTCGCGGGCGAAGCGGGAAGCAGAGGCGGCCGCGCGACTTAGGCATCGGCGTTGTTTGCGTCCGCTCGACTTCGGCTCTGACGACCAGCACGTCTATATCGTCTACGAGCACGTGGCCGGAAAGACATTGCGCCAAGCGCTCCGCGATGGCGAGATCGACGACCGGCGGGCAATCGAGATCTGCGCGCAGGTTCTCGAAGCGCTCGAGCACGCACACTCGCACGGAATCGTTCACCGCGATGTCAAGCCGGCGAACATCCTACTCGCCAGCGAGACGGAGATCGACGTTCGGCTGGTCGACTTCGGCCTCGCGCAGTTTGCCGAGGCCGAGACACTCACCGAGCTCGGAGACATACCCGGAACGCTCGCCTACATCTCGCCCGAGCGCCTAGCCGGCGGGCCTTCGACGGCTGCGACGGATATCTGGTCAGTCGGCGTCGCGCTCTGGGAGGCGCTCGTGGGCTGGCACCCGTTCTGGGCGGGGTCGATGCTCGAGACCGCACGCCGAATCGAGGCCGGGGCACCTTCGCTCGAGGCGATGCGACCGGACTTGCCGCGCTCTCTCCTGGCGGCAATAGAGGGCGCTCTCGCTCAAGACCCGAAAGATCGCCCCGCCGCGGGGGATCTCGCTCGCAGACTCCGCCGTTCGCTCACACGGGGCGAGGAAAGGAGCCCCAAGCGGAGGCAGCCGCTGGCGGGCAGCTTTCGCCGCCCCGACCCGGCCCGTCTCGGTCACGCGCTGGCAAGCGCCATCTTCGTCGCCTGGGGTACGAGCCTGTTCCCCTTCTATCCGGCTCACACTCAAATTCTGCTCGCGCTCGTGGCCGGCTTCGCTTCTCTGGCGAAGCCGCTTGGCGGTAGCGCCTTCGCTTTTTCCCTGCTCCTACTGCCGCTTGGGAACTACTCCCTCGGGCTCGCTCTCGCCTTCGCACTAGCCGCGACCTGCTGGCTGATACTCACCCGGCGGGAGCCCCTAACCACGCAGCTACCACTTTTAGGCCCCGTCGCGGTAGCGCTTGGCGCTCTCTTCCTGCTTCCGCTGGCGCTTCTGCCTATCCGCGGGGCCGGCCGGCGCGCGCTGGTCGCCTTCGCCGCCTTCTCGCTCGCTTTGATCGTCGCGGGTTTGAGCGGCGGTCCGCTTCCGCTCACGAGCGGTAAGGCGCCCCATGGCCTCGGGATCGAAGGCAGCACGAGCCTCGTCAGCGTGACCGGGGCACTCACGCGGGCACTCGTCGACAGGCCGACGCTGCTCGCGGAAGGGCTCCTGCTCGGACTCGCCGCTGCTTTGCTCCCTCTGGCGCAGCGAAGAGGCCGCTGGGGAAGCGCCGTGTTCGCGGCGAGCATGATCGCGATTGCACTCCTGCCTTTCCCGAGTGTCGCGGCGACTCCAGTGATTGCGAGCGCTTGGCTCACCGCGCTGGCGCTCGTGGTGCTCCCGGCATCGGTAAGCTCAGCGCGTCCGATCGTCGCGGCAGCAGCCGAAACACCGTCGCTCGAGACACGACGAATCGCCGTTTAGCAAGAGGGGGAGCCGACTCAAGCTCAGCGGTTACGCTTAGGGGCGGAAAGTGGCAGCCGATGGCCGTACTACGTAGCATCGAAAGACGGATCGAGGCGCTTTTCGAAGGAGCCTTCGGAAGGGCCTTCCGAGCCCATGTCCAGCCGGTCGAGCTGGCGCGTAAGCTCGCCAAGGAAATGGACGAGCACCGGACGGCCTCGGTCACGCGCGTCTACGTGCCGAACGAGTACACCATCTATCTCTCCTCGGAAGATCGCGACCAGTTCTCGAGCTACGAAGAGGCGCTCTGTAAAGAGCTCCAGGAGTATCTGAGCGAGCACGCCCAGCGTGAGCGCTACGTCTTAACCTCGCCGCCGCGCGTTGTGATCGAGACCGATGAAGATCTCGAGATCGGTGTTTTCGGCATCGCTGCAAAAATGGCCCGGGCCGCTCCTAGCGCGCCTATTCAGGAGCCTCTTCCCCAACCGCCTGCTTCCTCCTACGAGACGCAGGCGTACACCCCGAATGTCCCCCTCGAGACACGCGCCCCTACCTACGCGCTCGCGTTCGAGGGCCGAAGCGTTCCGCTTCGAGGCGAGACGATCGTCCTCGGGCGCTCCCGCGAGTGCGTTATTCGCCTCAACGATCCGAACGTCTCTCGCCGGCACGCGGAAGTGCGGCCCGAAGGCGACGGTTCTTACGCGCTGATCGATCTCGGCTCTACAAACGGCACCGAGCTGAACGGCAAGCGCGTCAGTCACGCCCGTCTTTCCGAAGGAGACGCGATCGCGATTGGGCAGACAGAACTGACCTTCGTTCGGGAGTGACGATGGCGGCGGCTTCAACGTCGGTCGACGGCGTTCTACTGGCGCTCAAGATAGCGTTTCTGTTTCTGCTCTACCTGTTCATCTGGCGCATCGTGCGCGCCGCTAGCCGCGAGATGCGTGCGCCCCAGGACAGCTTCGAGCTCGCTCCTCTGGCCGAGCGCCACGAGAAGCGTGCGCCGCGACCGGGTGCGCTCGTCGTCGTCTCGAGCCCCGATCTTGAGCTAGGCGAGCGACTCGAGCTCACGCATGAGCCTCTGACCATCGGGCGCGGACCGCTCAACGATCTTCAGCTCGACCAGGACGATTTCTCCTCAGGGCGGCATGCGCTCGTCGATCCGCGCCGCGACGGCGTTTGGGTCGAGGATCTCGGCTCAACCAACGGTACTTTCGTCAACGGCGTACGCTTGACGTCTAACCGGCGCCTGGCGCCAGGGGACGTCCTGCGCGTCGGCGAAACGGATTTCCGCTACGAGCGATGAGCGTGCTCGCTTCAAGCGCCCGCACCGATACCGGCCGCAAAAGGCGGAGAAATGAGGACGCTTTCGTTTGCGAGCCGCCTCTTTTCGCCATCGCCGATGGAATGGGAGGGGCGCAGGCGGGGGAAGTCGCCTCTCGACTCGCGGCCGAGTCGCTCCGCGAGCGCGAGCACGGGGAGCTGTCTGCACTCGAGCAGACCGTCGAGCTCATCCGCGAAGCAAACCGGCGCGTCTATGCCTACTCGAGCGAGAACGCCTCGGCACGTGGCATGGGCACAACCATGACCGTTGCGCTGGTCGACGGGAATAGGGTGACGATCGGGCACGTCGGCGACTCGCGCGCCTACCTCCTCCGCGACGAGCAGCTCACGCAGCTAACTCAGGATCACTCGCTGGTGGCCGAGCTCGTTCGTAGCGGGCGCCTCACTCCAGAGGATGCCGAGAGTCATCCGCGGCGTTCTGTTATCACGCGCGCACTTGGCACCGACTCCGAGGTCGAGGTCGATGTCTTCTCGCTTCAAGCGCGAGACGGCGATCTCTACCTGCTCTGCTCCGACGGTTTGACCTCGATGGTCGCCGACGTCGAGATCGAGCGCATCCTCGCTTCCGCTCGGGCCGATCTCGACGACGCGGCGAAAAAGCTGATCGAGGCAGCCAATAGCGCAGGCGGCGAGGACAACATCACCGTCGTTGTGTTCGAGCTGGAAGACAGCGAGCCGGAGCCCGCGGAGGAGTCAGAGGTTGCAAAGACGCTCACCGAGATCGACGCGGTACCGATACTCAAGCTCACGCCGAAGCGGAATTCGCGAACGCGTCGTTCTCGGCGAGTGATGCTGCTCGCGCCCACGTTCGCGTTTCTACTCGCGCTCGTGGCTCTCGGTGTCTTTACCGTCTCGACCGCTCATTTCATCGGCGTCGAGCCTGGCGGGCACGTCGCCGTCTATCAGGGCTTGCCCTACGAGCTTCCCGGCGGCATCCATCTCTACCGGCCCGTCCGCGTCAGCTCCCACCTGTACGCCGCACAACTCACCGCCAGCGAGCGGCGGCGATTCTTCGATCATGACCTCCATAGCTACGGTGATACGACTCGCGAGCTGAGCAAGCTGGAAGGAGACGTTTACCCGTGAGCGCCCGCACGCGGGAGCTCGGAATTCTCATCCTGGTCGGTCTGATCACGGTGACCGGCTTCGCCAGCGTCTATATCGCGCGCCAGAACGAGCTCTCTCCCGGGTCGCTTTCCTACGCCGGCTTTTTCTTCGCGCTGTACCTGGCCGCCCACCTGGTCGCCCGCTTCACAGTCCCCGACGCCGATCCGTATCTCTTGCCGATGGCGGCGCTCTTGACCGCTCTCGGATTGACCGAGATCTACCGCCTCAATCCCACGGACGCCCTGCGCCAGGGACTTTGGGTGGTAATCGGCGTCGCCGCCTTTGCGATCACGTTGATCACGCTTCGCCACGACTATCGGCGGCTGGAGTCGTACAAGTACCTGTTCGGACTGTCGGCGCTCGCCTTGCTCTTTTTACCGGCGCTGCCGAAGATCGGTCACTCGATCAACGGGGCGCGCCTCTGGGTGCGTATCGGAACGCTCCAGTTTCAGCCGGGTGAGCTGGGCAAGATCGCGATGATCGTCTTCCTGGCCGCCTATCTGCACTCCAAGCAGGAGGTGCTGGCGCTGGGCCGGCTCAAGGACTTTGGGCCGCTGCTCGCCATCTGGGGCTGCGCGATGCTCGTTCTCGTCGCCACGCACGATCTCGGTAGCGCTCTCCTCTTCTTCGGGATCTTTCTGGCGATCCTCTACCTGGCGACCAGTCGGCTGCTCTATGTGGGCGTCGGGATGACGCTCTTCCTGGTCGGCGCGGCCGGTGTCTACGAGACGACGGCGCACGTGCGCAGCCGGGTGACCATCTGGCTGCACCCCTGGACGATCCAGCCCGTTCCCTGCCCGACCCGCGGCGGCCTGCTGATGCAGCGCCAGGAGTGCGAGAGCTTCCAGCTCGTCAAGTCGCTCTACTCCATCGCTCGGGGTGGCTTTTCGGGCACCGGGCTGGGCAAAGGCACCTTCACCCTCACAAACGGGAAAGGCCTGATTCCTGACCTCAACACCGACTTCATCTTCTCGGCGCTGGCTCAGGAGCTGGGCCTGGTGGGAGTCGCCGCGCTCCTGCTGGTGCTAATGCTCTTCGTCGTGCGCGGCTTCCGCATCGCTCTTCAGGTCGACGACGGCTTCTCGAAGCTGATGGCCGCCGGGTTGACGTTCGGCTTCGCGCTTCAGACTTTCATCATCATCGGCGGCATCCTCCGCCTCATTCCGTTGACCGGCATCACGCTTCCCTTCATCAGCTACGGAGGCTCGAGCGTGGTGGCCAACTTCATCCTGCTCGCCGGCCTGATGCTCGTATCGCAGAGAGCGAATGAGGCGCGATGAACGCTCGCATCCGACTCGCTGCCCTGGTTTCGCTCACCATGCTGGTGGCGCTGATCGTCGCCTCCACCTACTGGCAGGCCTGGGCTGCGCCAGATCTCGCCAACAAGAGCGACAACTCGATCCAGCTGGTCTCCGAGTTCACCATCGACCGGGGACGGATCTTCGCCGCCGACGGGACGACGCTGGCGAAAAATCGCATCGTCCATCGCAGCAACACCACCTACTACTTCCGCCGCTATCCGCTTGGCTCGCTGACGGCGGCGGCGGTCGGTTATGCGACCCTAACCAAGTCGCGAACGGGCCTCGAGCACTCGGCCAACGACTACCTGACCGGCGCCGATCAGAGCCTCGCCGGCGCGATCAAGCAGATCGGCGATCGCCTACTCGGCAGCACGATCCACGGCAGCGACGTCTACACCTCGCTCAACCTCCGCGCTCAGCGCGTCGCCATGCAGGCGCTCGGTTCGAACTGTGGCGCCGCCGTGGCGATCGAGCCGACGACCGGGCGGGTTCTCGTGCTCGCTTCCAAGCCGAGCTACAACCCCAACGACGTCGAAGGCCACTACAACCGCATTCGCGACATCAAGTCGCCGTCTTGTAAGCCGGCATCGCCGCTGATCGACCGCGCCACGCAGGGCCTCTATCCGCCGGGCTCGGCCTTCAAGGTCGTCACCACCGCGGCCGCTCTGGACACCGGGCGCTTCACTCCCTCGTCGAGCTTCTACGACCCCGGCTACTGCACCGAGTACGGCCAGCAGGTGAAGAACTTCAGCGATCAGAGCGGGCCGGAGGTGTTCGGCCCCATCATTCTTTCGCGGGCGCTCCAGCACTCGGTCAACTCGGTCTTCTGCAACATCGGTAAGACGCTCGGTATGCGCACGCTCATGAACTACGCGCGCCGCTTCGGTTTCGACAGCAAGCCTCCCATTGACCTGCCCAGCAACGCTGTCGCGGCCAGCGGCCTCTATCAGCATGAGCGACTACTAAGCCCGAGCGAGGACGGCCTGGGCGATCCGGGACGCACCGCCTTCGGCCAGGACAAGCTGCTTGTCACACCCCTGCAAATGGCGATGGTCACCGCCACGATCGCCAACAACGGCAAAGAGATGCAGCCGCATCTCGTCGATCGCGTTCGCCGCAGCAACGGCGAGGTCGTGCGGATCAAGCCCCAGCCGCTCGCGCAGGTGATCAAGCCCGAGACGGCGATGGAGCTGACGCAGATGATGGAGTCGGTGGTAAGCGCCGGCACCGGAACTGCGGCTCAGATCTATGGTGTGAGGGTCGCCGGCAAAACCGGCACCGCAGAAAACGGAACCGGGCAGCCCAACACAACCTGGTTCATATCCTTCGCGCCCGCCGACGCGCCGCGGGTCGCGGTGGCGGTCGTGCTCCAGAATCAAACCGGCACCGGTGGCACAACCGCGGCGCCGATTGCGCGCGAAATCATGCAGGCGATCCTGTCTACGGCGCTGAACTCCAACTCCTGACCTAACCTTTACTGGCCATGACACCTCCTGACCCACTCATCGGCGCGCTCTTCGACGGGCGCTACAAGATCATCAAGAAGCTAGGCACCGGGGGCATGGCGACCGTCTACCTGGCCGAGGATCAAGAGCTGGGACGGCGTATCGCGATCAAGATCCTGAACGCCAAGCACGCCTCGGACAAGCAGTTCGTCGAGCGCTTCCGCCGCGAGGCCTCCAGCGCCGCCGGCCTTTCGCATCCCAACATCGTCCAGATCTACGACCGCGGCAACGCCGAGGGCACCTACTACATCGCCATGGAGGTGATCGAAGGCCTCTCGCTCAAGGAGCTGATCATCGAGCGCGGGCCGTCGCCGATTCCGGTCGCCGTCAACTACGCCCGCCAGATCCTGGCTGCGCTGCGCTTCGCGCACCGAAATGGCGTCGTCCACCGCGACATCAAGCCGCACAACGTGCTCGTTGACGAGGAAGGACGGGTGAAGGTCACCGACTTTGGCATCGCCCGCGCCGGCGCCAGCGAGATGACCGAGGTCGGCTCGATCATCGGCACCGCTCAGTACCTTTCGCCCGAGCAGGCCCGCGGCGCCCCGGTCGACGCCCGCTCCGATCTCTACTCGCTCGGAGTCCTCCTCTACGAGCTCCTCACCAGCGAGGCGCCCTTCAACGGCGACACCCCGGTCGAGATCGCCATGAAACACCTCTCGGCCGTGCCCGAGCCGCCGTCGGCGAAACGGCCCGAGGTCTCGCCCGAGCTCGATTCGGTAGTGCTGCGTGCCCTGGCCAAGAACCCCGAAGATCGCTATCAGAACGCCGCGGAGATGGACGCCGACCTCAGCGCGATCTCGAAGGGCATGGGTATCAGCGGAACGACGACCGAGGCTGCCACGACGGTGCTTGCAGGAGCCGGTCTCTCGGCGCCGACGATGATCTCCAAGGCGCCCACGCGGGTAACGCCTCCGGCCAGATCGGGCGCTCCCGTTCCTCCGCCGACGCCGCCCGGCTACTACGACCTGCAGGACGCCACTGTCCGGCGCCCGATCTGGCCGTGGTTGCTCACGTTCGGCTTGGTGGCCGCGGTGGGCGTCGCCTTCTGGATCGTCTACCGGCAGCTCGCCGACAATTCGTCGGTGGTGGTGCCTTCCGTCACCAGAATCGAAGAACAGTCCGCCCGCAAGCAGCTCACCAGCGCCGGGTTCGCGGTGATATCGATCCCGCAGACATCCGCCAGCATTCGCTCGCGCGTTGTGATTCGACAGCACCCGAGCGGGGGTGAACATGCCTCGCCGAACAGCACTGTTCGCATCTGGGTCTCCAGCGGCCCCGGCAAGATTCGCGTCAGCTCTGTCATCGATATGGATTCGTACAGCGCGATCGCCAAGCTGAGCGCACTCGGCTTCAAGGTCAACCCGAAGCAGGCCTACAACGACGCTACGAGCGGAATAGTCTTCGATCAAGATCCGACCGGGAACGACAAGGCGCTGAAGGGCGCGACGGTGACGATCTGGGTCTCGAAAGGGCCCGCTCCGAAACCCGTTCCCGATGTCGTCGGTAAAAGCTACGCCGAGGCCTATTCGAAACTCAAGGGCAACGGCTTTAAGCACGTAGTCCCGCAGTACGTCGTGTCGACCGAGATCAAGGGCACGGTGACCGCCGAGGATCCTCCCGCATACTCGCGCCAGACTCCCGATACCACGATCACGCTCACCGTCTCTACGGGGCCCCAGCTGCTCACCGTCCCCCCTGTCACGGGCGAGGACGTCGACACCGCCACGGCCCAACTCAAGAACCAGAAATTCAAGGTTAAAGTCGTCCCCCAAGACACTTTTAATATCGACGAGGGCGGGTTCGTCATCTCCCAGTATCCGACGGGGAACAGCCAGGCCCTACCGCGTTCGACCGTCACCATCTACGTCGGCAACTATGTAGACACCACCACCACAACGCCGTGAGCCGACTCCGTATCGCAGTGCTGATGGGCGGCCGCTCGAGCGAGCACGATATCTCGCTCGCCTCCGGCGACTCGGTGATTGAGGCCCTGCGCGACCGCTACGAAACGGTCGCCGTCGAGATCGACAGGGAAGGCCGCTGGGCGCTTCCCGCCGCCGTTCCGCCCGCGCTGGAAGCGGGTGAGCGCGACAACCGGCCGCTGAAGACGCTGCCCGTCCCGACCGAGTCCTCGGTACCCGTGACTCTGGCCGGCATCGACGTCGTCTTTCCGGTGCTGCACGGGCCCTTCGGCGAGGACGGCACTGTCCAGGGCCTACTCGAGCTGGCGGGCGTTCCTTACGTCGGCGCGGGCGTGCTGGCCTCGGCGCTGTGCATGGACAAGGACGTCTTCAAAGCGGTGCTGCGCGACCGGGGCATCCCAGTGACTCAGAGCGTCACACTGCGCGACGGCGACCCGGTGGAGCATCCCTTCTCCTACCCGGTGTTCGTCAAGCCGGCGCGGCTCGGCTCCTCGGTCGGCATCAGCAAGGTGCACGACGAGGCCGAGCTCAGCCCGGCCCTGGAGCTCGCATTTCACCACGACGAGAAGGTGCTGATCGAAGAGTTCGTGGACGGGGTCGAGGTCGAGTGCGGCGTGCTCGGCAACCGCGAGCCGATCGCCTCGCTACCGGGCCAGATCGTGGCTCACGCCGAGTGGTACGACTTCTCGGCCAAGTACGAGGAGGGTGGCATGGAGCTGGTCGTGCCGCCGCCGATCTCCGCCGAGGCAGTCGAGCGGGTTCAGCGCCTGGCCGTCGAGGCGTTTGTCGCCGGTGAGTGCGAGGGCATGGCTCGGGTCGACTTCTTCGTACGCGGCAACGAGGTGCTCGTAAACGAGCTGAACACGATCCCGGGCTTCACTTCTACGAGCGTCTACGCCAAGTTGTTCGCGGCCTCGGGAATCTCCTATCCGGAGCTGCTCGAGCGCCTGATCGAGCTCGCGCTCGAGCGCCACGAGCGGCAGCGGCGATACGCCTACTAGCCGGCGAGAGCGGCGCCGAGCGCCTCTTCCCAAACGTCGAGCGCCTCGGCCAGCTCGTCGTCGGTAATCACCAGCGGCATCAGCACGCGAACGCAGTTGGAGTAGAGCCCGGCCTTGAGTAGCAGCAGGCCGCGCTGCAACGCCTCTTCGATCACCCGGCTCGCGAGCTCCGGCGCCGGCTCCTTACTCCCCCAATCCCGGACGAGCTCGATCGCCAGCATCGCGCCGCGACCCCGCACGTCTCCGATCTGCTCGAAACGATCCCGCCAGGCATTCATACGCGCTTCTATCGTCCGGCCAAGCTTCTTTGCCCGCTCGATCAGATGCTCGCTCTCGATGACGTCGAGAACGGCGTTCGCCGCGGCCAGTGCTACCGGGTTTCCGCTGTAGGTACCTCCGATGGCGCCTTCGTGCGGCGCATTCATGATCTCCGCCTTGCCCAGCACTCCCGAGAGCGGAAGCCCGGACGCCAGCGATTTAGCCACCACGACGAGATCGGGCTCGATGCCGTAGTGCTCGATCGCGAACATGGCGCCGGTACGACCGAAGCCGGTCTGCACCTCGTCGTCCACGAACACGATCCCGTGCTCGTCGCAGATCCGGCGCAAGCCGTGCAGGAACTCCGGCGGCGCCGGAATGAAGCCGCCTTCGCCCTGGATCGGCTCGACCACGATCGCCGCCACCTCCTGGGGCGCTACCTGCGTCACCAGCGCCCGCTCGAGAGCGGCCAGGGCCTCGGCACTGGAGGGCCCACGGTAGTCCTGGGCGAAGGGAAGGTGATAAACCGCGGGCGCAAGCGGGCCCAAACCGGCCTTGTACGGATTAGCCTTCGACGTCATCGTCAAGGCCAGAAGCGTGCGGCCGTGGAAACCACCTTCGAAGGCGATAACGGCAGGGCGCTTGGTCGCCAGGCGCGCAATCTTGACCGCGTTCTCGACCGCCTCGGCGCCGGAGTTGAAGAAAACCGCTCTCGCCGGGCCGGCGAACGGGGCGGCCGCGACCAGCCGCTCGGCGACGGTCGCATAGATCTCGTAGGGAACGACGGCGAAATCGGTGTGTAGAAACCGGCCCGCTTGTTCTTGAACCGCTTCCACCACGTGCGGGTGGGCGTGCCCGACAGCGAGACAGCCGATCCCTCCGGTGAGGTCGAGTAGCCGATTGCCGTCTACGTCTATTACGACCGTGCCTCGCGCCGAGTCGACGACGACCGGGGCCTGAACGGTTATCGGTGCGGCGACCGCGCGCTCCTTTCGCGCCATGATCTCGCGCGAGCGAGGGCCTGGGATATCGGTGACGAGCTGGATCGCAGGCGAGGGCATCTCCGTCCGGACGATACCGGAGCGCCGGCGAAGCTTGCCGGCCCTATCTCATTCCGGCCGGAGGGCGCCGGAGGTGTACTCGCCGCTCGCGTTCCAGAGCAGGAACCCGCGCGCCCCGCTTTGGCGAACAGCCAGGACCTCGTCCTGGATATCAGCGAGCGTGAAGCTGCCTCCCAGCGAGAAGTCCTGGATCCAAGGAACGAGCTCGGCGTCGCTGCCGCGCATGGCTGTTTTGAAGTCGCTCAACGCGTAGGCGACGGTCGTTCCGGGAACGGCTTGCGGATCGGCCAGCCCGTACTGTCCTGCGCCGAAGTGCGAGGGGTAGACCATCGGCGAGATCGCGTCGACAGCACGCGCTATCTGCTTCGGCGACTGCCCGATACCAAGCTCGTTGGTCGCCGCCAGCCCGAAAACGTCGGCCGAGACGCGGACACCGAGCGGCTTGAGCTGACTGGTCGCGTAGCTGAGGAAGTGAGCGACCGTCGTCGACTCCGACTCGTTCGCCTTGCCCGGCCAGACAGCACTCTCCACCGGGCCGTCCGATGGAAATCGCACATAGTCGAACTGAATCTCGTCGAAGCCGGCCTTGGCGGCGGCCTTGGCAATCGAGACGTTGTACTCCCAAACTTTCTTGTTGTACTCGTTCGACCAGCCGAGGCCTCGGTAGTCGAGCCAGGTCGAGCCGTCGGAGTGCTGGATGGCCAGATCGGGTCTACGGGTCGAGAGCACGGGATCCTCGAAGACCGCGACACGGCCGATCAGGTAGATGCCCTCGGCGTGAAGCTGCTTAGCCACGCTGGCCGGGTCATAGAAGTTCCCTGCCGCTCCGATCTCGCTGGCTAGAGGCGCCTCAGACGGGGAGAAGGCGACGGCGCCGTTCTCGTCCTTGATATCGAGAGCGATCGTGTTCAGACCCTCGTTTTTCAGGCTTGCGTACTCGGCCAGCTTGCCTTTCAACGAGGCCAGCGTCATGGTGACGTGAATACCGCGGATTTCCTTCGGGAAAAGGGGATTCTGCTGAGCCAGTGCCCTGGTCTCGGTCGTGCTGCGCTTGGCGGCCTCGCTGACGCGTGAGCCGGGCCCGAGCGCCGTAACCCAAACGGCAAGCCCGCCTAGGATCGCCGAAATCACGAGCGCGAGCAGGAAAGCAGTACGGCGCAGCTTGTGCCGGCGCCGAGCATTTGCGCGTCGCTCGTGGAAGCGAGCATTTGGATCAACGGGCTCGAGTACCACGCAGACCGCACCCTATCGGACCCGTTTCGGCCTGTAAGCACCGCTGAAACAGAACAAGCGCAGTTTGCGGAGAAGCACCATCGCTCACGTCTACGTTCGGGCGACAGCAAGCGACCGCGAGCGTAGGATTTCGACCGTGGTCCTTTTCGATCGCTCTTTGCGCGTCTTTCACAACGCCTGCCACCCGTTCGTCGACGGCAAGCCGCGGCAAAAGGACTCGACCGAGCTCGTCGAGGCCGATAGCGACACGCCCTTCATCCTCAGCCAATGATTCTCGTAACCGGAGCCACCGGTTTCATCGGTCGCCATCTCGTAGCCGCCCTTCGTTCCCAAGACCGCCCGACTCGCTGCCTCGTACGCTCCGAAGCGCGTGGGCGCCCACTCGAGCAGCTTGGCTGCACGCTCGCTCGCGGCGATATTGACGACCCGGCAAGCCTGCGTGCGGCCTGCACCGGCGCGGAGGTCGTCGTCCACCTGGTCGCCATCATTCGCGGTAAGCCGGGCGACTACGAGCGAGTCATGAGCGAGGGGACTCGGGTCTTGATCGAGGCCGCGGCCGCCGCGCACGTTCGCCGATTCGTCCTCGTGAGCGCGCTGGGCCTCTCCGAGAGCACGCGCGAGCTCACGCCCTACTACCAGGCGAAGTGGCAAGAGGAAGAGGCGCTGAAAGCTTCGGGCCTCGAGCGCGTGATCTTCCGCCCGAGCTTCGTCTTCGGACACGACGGCGGCGTTCTCCCCACCTTCCTGCGGCTGGTTCGCTACTCGCCGCTCACACCGGTGCTCGGCCCGGGCACTCAACTGATCCAGCCCATCGCCGTCGAAGACGTCGCCTCTCACCTAGCCCGAGCGGTCGATCTCGAAGCCGCGCGCAACCAGACTTTCGACCTCGTGGGGCCCGACCGCGTGACCTCGAACGAGCTCTACGGGCTGATCGCTCGACAGCTCGGAAAGCGCCGCCGGCGCGTTCACATCCCCTTCCGGCTCGCTCACGTCCAAGCCGCGCTCTTCGAGCGCCTGCCGGGATTCCCGTTCACCCGCGACCAGTTGAAGATGCTCGCCGCCGGCGACAACGTGGGCAACCCCGAGGCCACCTCGAAGATCTTCGGGCTTCCGCTCATGCCGCTGGAGGAGCAGATCCGGCGCGCCGTCTCGGGTGGCTGAGGTTCGTCGACCGGGGATGCTACTGAGAGTCAGCGGGCGTTCCAGGCCCGCACCGTGCGAATCGCTCTCGGCTCGGGATTGTAAGCTGACGTGGTCGCTCTAGCCGAACGCCTCAGAACTCCAATATCGGGAGAAGTCGATGGATATCAGCGCCAAGATCGGCGCCCGTGTCCGCAAGAAGATCAAGCCGAAGCTCGAGTCTGGCGAGTCGGTTCAGCAGGTCTTTCTCGCACAGAGCGGGCTGAATCCGAAATGGCTCTTTCCTCTAGCGCTCGTCATGCTCTTCTCGAACAAGTATTGGGTTTTCGCGGTAACCGATCGTCGTATCCTCATCTTCCGCGCCAGCGCCTGGATGCCGTCGGCGGCGAAGGATCTGGCCGCGACGCTTCCTAGATCGACCAGATTCGGACCCATCTCCGGCCTGTGGGGAGCGCTCGATATCGGCGGTACTCGTTATTGGGTGCACAGTAATTTCCAGAAGTACGTGTGGGCCGCCGACGCCGATGCGCCCGTCGCATAGGTGATCTCGAGCCCAAGCCGCGCCCTCCTCTGATAGAGAACCTCTGCCGTGAGAATGGGATAGGCGGAGGTCTCAGGTCTAGCAAGGCTCGAGAAACGAAGAGAGGGAGGGCCGCACTCGGCGGCCCTCGATCCGGTCACCAGCGTTGGATTTGGTAGAGGCGCTTCCAACGACCTACGGTCGCGGCGCGGTTCGCGAGCCCCCTACGCTGGCTAGGCGATTCCCGGTGGTCCCGGGGACACGCCCCTACCCGCTGGTACCTCCGCTGCCAGTACTACAGGAATCTTCCACTGGACCACCTCCTTTCCGCGATACAGCCATGATAGGCACGCGGTCAAGACATAACCGCCGAAAGTCCGCCCTCCCGTGGAGGGCATGACGACTTTCGTCGGTGAGAAACGCCCACGGTCAGGGGATGGCGTCTGTGAGCCGCGCCCGCCATGTCGGTCGCGGCGGTCAGAAGGAAAGGACGCTCAATTCGAGACCTCTATCGAGCGGTACCGTGACGCTGACGAGGGTGGGGTCGCTCTGCCTCGCCTGCGAGTACGCGGCTAAATTTTTAGCATGCGAGAGCACGTTGTCAGCCACGAAAAGAGCCCCGGGTGCGAGCCTCTGGCGGGCGAGCGCAAATAGCCGCTCGTAATCTTCTTTTTCGGCATCGAGAAAGCAGAGATCGAAGCGTGCATCGAGCGCCGGAAGGGTTGTGAAGGCGTCGCCTTCGATCAGCTCGGCGTGCGCGTCGAGGTCGGCTTCGGCAATGTTCGCGCGCCAGGCCGTCGCCTTGCGCGGATCGTGTTCGAGCGAGACGACTCCGCCGCCACCAAGCGCGGCGGCCGAAGCGAGCCAGATCGCCGAGTATCCCCTTGAACCCCCGATCTCGAGCACCTTGCAACCCTGCCGGTTGGCGGCAAGGGCAAACAGAAAACGTCCGGTCGTCGGCGCAACCTGCCGTGCCCGCTCCTCTCTCGGCTTACCGAGCCGGCGCTCCTCAGCGTCCTCTCGCTCAAGCCGTTTGAGAACGCGCCTAGCCGCGGAGCTGAGCGTCATCTCCGCACGCTCGGTTTCGTACGATCGTCCACTACTCGAATTCGACTTCTTCGATACCTGCCCACTCCTCAGGCAAAGGCGTACCGGCGGACTTGTGCAGGGCGACCTTCAGCACACCCAGGCCGAGCAGGGCGCATTTGAGCCGGATCGGAGTCAGCGGGGTACCGCTCTCGGTCATCATCGCCACCAACGGCGTGTCGTCCTTGTCGATCGCAGCCACCTCGGATGCCTTACGACCGATGACTTCTTCGCTCAGCATCGAGGCCGAGGCTTGGCTGATCGCGCAGCCGTGACCGTCGAAGGCGAGCTCTTCAATCGTCTCGCCGTCGGCGCCGAAGCGGAGCGTGACCAAAAGCTCGTCGCCGCAGAGCGGATTCTGTCCCTCGGCCTCAGCGTCGGCGGGGTCGAGCCGGCCGTGGTGGCGCGGGCTCTTGTAGTGGTCGAGAATCAGCTCGCGGTAGAGATCGTCGATGCTCATCAGTGCTCCGTCCAGTAATGCTTGCGAGATTCTGGGTCGCTAGCACCAAGCGATGCTAGGACGCAGGGAGCGTCCGTACTAGCTAGTACGGACGCGACTGAGGACAACGCAGCGCGCTGCGTGATGGCGGGCCAGAAGCCGGAGGGTATTGCTGGATGGAGCACTATGCGAAGACCTTCTGCGTCCGCTCGAGACCGGCAACGAGGCGGTCGACCTCTTCGGGCAGCGAGTAGAGGTAGAAGCTGGCGCGGCTCGTCGCGGCGATCCCGAGCTTGCGCATCAGCGGCTGGTTGCAGTGGTGCCCCGCGCGCACGCAAACACCATCGGCGTCCAGGATCTGAGCAACATCGTGGGGATGGATGCCTTCGAGGTTGAAGGAGACGATTCCGGCGCGGCGCTCGAGCGGGGGACCGTACAGGGTCAGGCCGGACAGCTCGCCCAGTCGCTCCAGCGCGTAGGCCGTGAGCTCGTGCTCGTGAGCGGCGATTGCGTCGAGGCCGATTCCTTCCAGGTAGTCGATCGCTGCACCGAGCGCCACGGCTTCGGCAACCGGGGGCGTGCCGGCTTCGAACTTGTGCGGCAGCTCGGCCCAGGTCGTCTTTTCGACCGAGACGCGCCGGATCATGCCGCCGCCCGTCATGAACGGGCTCATCCGCTCGAACAGCTCACTGCGCCCGTAGAGCACGCCGACGCCGCTGGGGCCGCACATCTTGTGGCCCGAGAAGGCGAGGAAGTCGCAGTCGAGCGCCTGTACGTCGACCTTGCGATGGGGCGCAGCCTGTGCCGCATCGATGACGGCAAGCGCTCCCTGCTCGTGCGCGAAACGAATCAGCCGCTCGACCGGGACAATCGTTCCGAGCGAGTTCGAGATGGCCGTGACGGCAACGATCTTCAAACGGCCCTCGCTCGCGAGCCCCTCTAGAGCATCCAGCTCCAACTCGCCCTCACCGCTCACCGGGATGACCTTGAACTCTGCGCCGGTACGCCGAGCCACCTCCTGCCAGGGCACGAAGTTCGAGTGATGCTCGAGCTCGCTCGCCAACACGATGTCGCCCGGACCGAGGTTGTCCAGGCCCCAGGCGTAGGCGACGAGGTTCAGGCCTTCGGTCGTGTTGCGCGTGAAGACGATCTCCCGCGGCGAGCGGGCGTTGACAAACTCGCGCGCCTGCTCGCGCGCCTGCTCGTAGGCCTCGTTGGCGCGCTCCGCCAGCGTGTAGACGCCGCGACCGACGTTGCCGTAGGAGTGCTCGTAGAAATCTTTGAGCGCCTCCAGCATCTGTCGGGGCTTGTGAGCACTCACAGCCGAATCGAGAAAGGCCAGCGGCTTACCACCGACCAACTGCTCGAAGATCGGGAAGTCGGCGCGGACACGCCGCGCGTCCAGCTTTTTAGTTTGCTCCACGGCCACGGACCTATCGTACCGAGCCGACTATTACTCTCCGCTTTGCTCGCTTCGAGCTTCGCTCGCCGGCGCTATCCGGTGGCCGGCCGACTCCAGAGCGCGCACGGCGTGCTCGAGGTCGCGCTCGCGAACGAGGAGGTAATCGGTGTCGAAGGTGGAGAGCGCAAAGATCGCGATGGCCGCCCGCGCCAAGGTTCCCGTCAGCGCCGCGAGGATCCCGACCAGAGAGAAGTCGAGTGGGCCCGAGACCCGTAATACGCGCCAGCCCGGCTCGCTTCGAACCGGCTCCGGCACCGACTCGGCCGTCGAGACGACCGACAGCTCGTCGGGCGTCCAGATCAAAGCCAGCAGCTCTCCCCGCGCCCATCCAGGAACGGGCTCCTCGGGCGAAAGCTGGCTCACCGCGTAGGTGTCGGCAAGCAGTTGGAGATCAGGGCCGGTCACGTCGAGTTGCGTCGCCCTGGTGCTGGCGTCGGTTGCTGGCGGAAACACTGCGCAAAGAGAAAGAACGTGCAGACCGGTGCTACCGCGCCGTGCACGTCCTTCTCGCCATCGAGCTTAGAACGACGCGAGTGCTCGTGCGACCCGTCCTCACCGGTCGCGCAGGCGAATGATGATCTTGTCGCCCGGGACGGCTCCGAACATGTTCGTCGCGTCACCGCCCGAGATGGCTACCGCGAGATTCTGGAACGAATCCTCGTAGAGCATGATGTCCCCGTGCCTGGCGTCCGAGAAGGTGCGCGCCGTGACCGCGTAGTAGCGCTCGCCGCCGTGCTCGATCTCGATCTTCGTCCCAACCGAGAATCCCAACGCCTCGAGATGCTCGTGGCGGAGGTTTAGTTGCATATTCCCGAAGCGATCGGTATCGACGACCACCGCCTTGATGCGTCCTCGACGCGTCTCGGGCTTCGGGATGTCTAGCCGAACGAGATCGGCCACCTCGAGGCTCGGGCCCATGTCCTCGAGAGGCACGCCGAGCGCGAGATGTGCCGCCGCCGGAGAGAAGATGTCGCGGCCGTGAAAAGTCGGCGCTACCTCCTTCATTGCATAAGCGGGATTGGTGATCTGATGCACTCGCACGACGCCGCCCATGCGCTCGGCTGCCGGTAGCAGAAGGCCGTTGTCGGGGCCCACGTAGAGGCGCCCGCTCTTGTCCTCGACCGCGATGGCCCGGCGATCAGTGCCGACTCCCGGGTCGACAACGGTGAGGTGCACACCGAGTGGCATGTAGGTGACCGTGTCGGCGAGAATCAGGGCTCCCTGGAGAACACGCCGAGGCTCGATACCGTGCGTAATGTCAATTATCTCAGCGTCGGGGGCAATGCTCTTGATAACGCCGTGGCAAGTACCGACGAAGTCGTCCCGGAGGCCGAAATCGGTCAGAAAGGTGATGAAGCGAAAACGCATGGCCTGCTCCATTGTCACCGCTTCGGCAGCCAATACCAAAGCCCTATCGAAATAGCTGCGATTTAGAACAGAGAAGCGGCGCGATCGCCCGTCGAGCTACGGTCAGACGAGAGAGTCGATCAAGACAAAGGCGAGAAACACGACTGCGATGACGCCGTTGATGGTGAAGAAGGCCGCGTTCAGCCTGTGCAGATCGTTCGGCGAGACGATTAGGTGCTCGTATAGAAGCAGCGCAGCGACCGCGGCGACACCAAGCCCCCAAACGACTCCGGCTTCACCCGCGATACCAGCTACGGCGAGAGCCAAGACGGTGACGAGATGGAGAGCACGGGCAGCCCAAAAGGTTGCCGGTACGCCGAAGCTCACTGAGAAGGAGTGAAGCCCCTGCTCGCGATCGACCTGTACATCGAAGAGCCCGTAGAGAAGATCGAAACCGGCAACCCAGCAGGCGACTGCAATCCACAGCGCGAGCGGCGCCAGAGAAAACGATCTGCCCACCGCCAGCCAGGCGGCGAGCGGCGCCAGACCGATGGTCGCCCCCAGCCAGAAGTGACAGAGCCAGGTCGCCCGCTTGAGATAGGGGTAGATGACGAACGCCGCTACCAGAATCGGCCACAGGTAGCGAACGACGGGCGCCAACCGAAACGTCGCCAGCACCAGCAGTGCGAGAGAGGCGAAACAGAAAACGATCACCTGCTGCGACGTGAGCCGGCTGCTCGGAAGCTCACGCCCGGCCGTGCGGGGATTACGGGCGTCGATCTCACGATCGACCACCCGGTTGATCCCCATGGCCAGCGAGCGCGCACCGACCATGGCGAGCGTTATCCAGAGCAACTCTTCCCAGCCGGGGAAAGCGTTTGCCGAGCGATAAGCGAGTAGTACGCCGGCATAGGCGAAGGGCAGCGCGAAGAGAGTGTGCTTGAGTTTGACGAGTGACGCCAGGTGCCAGACGATCGGCGCTCGAGATCGCTCTCTACTTGCCGTCATGCGCCTTTTCGTGGCTTCGTCGCCGAGCCGGCTCGCTCGCGTCTATCCGCCACGCAGTTGTCGAGATCGTGAAGAAGACCGTTTATCCACCAGGCGAGATCGTGATTGCGGACACACGAGCGTATGCCCTCGATCCAACGCCGCCGCTTGCCCGGTGCCATCGTCAGCGCCTCGTAGATCGCATCCGCCTGGGCGCGGACGTCGAAGGGATCGATCGTTAGCGAGAAGGGGCCGAGCTCCTCGTGCGCTCCGGTGTTCTCCGAGAGGATGAGGACACCATCGCGCTCGTTCGCCAGCGGGGCTTCCTTGGCAACCAGGTTGAGCCCGTCGTAGATCGCGTTCACGAACAGGGCGTCGTACTGCTTGTAGGCGGCGATTGACTGGGGGAGGTCGTCCTCGATCTGCAGATCGATCGGAGTCCAGCCGGACTGCTGGAAGCGCTCGTTCACGCGAAGTGCCTCGCGCTGAATCGCCCCGAGGTGATCCTCGTATTCGGGGATATCCAGGCGCGACGGATCCAGGAACGAGAGCATGGCGACACGCCCGTGCAACTCGGGATGCGTCTCGAGGAAGAGCTCGAAGGCTCGGAAGCCGCGCACGATGTTCTTGGAAGGATCGGTGCGATCGACACGCACAACCAGAAACTCGGGTCTCGTCTCGACGATGCGGCGCTCGTGCTCAAGCACCCTCGGATGATCGAACAGTGTCGCGAGCTCGCCCGGGTCGATCGAGATGGCTCTCGCGCTCAGACAAGTCTTGGCGCCTGCGTAGGAAATAGCGTCCTTGCCCGCAACTGGCTTCGCGTTCGCAATCGACTCCGCCGAGCGGACGAAGTTCTTCCGCCAGCGCGTCGTGTGGAAGCCGACAACATCGTTCGCGAGTAACCCGTCGTGAATGGCTACGGCAATCTGCTCGGGAAGGACGTGCCAGCAATCGAGCTGCGGCCAGGGAATGTGGACGAAGTGGAGCAGCGAGGCGCTGGGAACTCGCGCGCGCACCAGCCGAGGAGCCAGGTAGAGGTGGTAATCGTTGAAGAAGCTCCTCGATCGCGGCCTCGGCGAAAGCCGCGTTGATCGGCGCGTATCCCTCTCGCCAGGCTCGCTCGAGCCCGCTTCGCTCGTAGTCGGGCTCACGAACTAGATCCCAGAGACAGTGCTGAACGAACCAGAGCGTCGGATTGGCGACAACGTTGTAGTACTGGTCGTAAGCCGAGCGGTCGTGCGCCAACAGACGAAGGCGGTAGCTCGCGCCGCTCGCGAGACACTCCTCGACCGCCTGGCCCTTGCTCTCCTCGACTAGCTCGCGATCGACATCGCTCATCGCGCTGGCGATCCAGGTCACGTCGTGGTGCGCCGCCAGACCCCCGAGCGCTGTTACGAGGCCGCCACCTCCGCGCTTGGCCTCGCGAGTTTGCTCGGGCCCGCGCTGATACGTAACCGGACCCCGGTTCGAGACGATGATAATCTCTCGCCGCTTGCCCACGCACGCGAAAGCCTACTAGCTAGGCTTTCGCGTCTCTCGCGGCGTTCTGTCAAAGCCTATTTCGTTAGGGATGTACGCCCGAGGGGGTCAAGCCGCGGATGCCAGTGGCCGAAGGGCCGTGAAAGCGCACTGGTAGTGCGGAGAACTGTCCTGCGGTCGCTGGCGCCGCGGATCGGCCGCAGCGGGCGTGCAGACCTAGTGGAATAGGCTCTTAGACGTTGGCAATTAGCTCGGCTTCGACGCCGCCGGTGTCGTGACCGAGCATGTGATTAAAGAGCACGAGCCAATCGCGAAGAAGGCGCGGGGTGAGAAACATGCGCCGCACGTCTTCTTTCCCTCGCAGCGCCCGAGCATGCGCCTGCGCCGGGTCTCGCAAGGCCTCTAAACAGGCGTCAGCGCATTCCTCCGGCGAGGACACCAGGCGGCCCGTCTCGCCGTCGCGAATCTGAGTCACGATGCCGCCCACACGTCCAGCGACGGTCGGGCGCCCCTTCCACAGCGCCTCCGAGACCGTCAAGCCGAAACCCTCGCGAACCGATTTCTGGATCACGACGGAGGAGAAAACCTGGAAAGCGTTCACCTCCACCGAGCCAACGTTGTTCAGGTTGGAGAGGATGTAGATGTCGGGGTCGTCGCCTGCATAAGCGACGGTCCGGTTGTAGTAATCCCAGCCTTCTGGATCGTCATGCGCCATCGACCCAACGAGCGCGAGCTGGATCCCGGGAAACTCCCGTTTGACCAGCCGATAGGCGTCGATGACCCCGAGCGGATCCTTCCAGGGATCGAAGCGAGAGACCTGAGTTAGCAGGGGGCGCTCGACGTCGATCCCGAACTGGTCGAGGATGTAGGCAGCGTCCTCCCTCGACAGAGCCATGTTCTTCGGCGCCAGCGGATCGATCGCCGGCGGCCAGATGAAAGCGGGAGACAGACCGGCTCGGGCGGGCACGTACTGCTTGAGGTGGAAGATGGTCGCGTCGTAGTGCGATATCGACGGCGCCAGGAAATCGAGGACGTCCGGGCTCGGCTCCGAAAGGTCGATGTGGCAACGCCAAATCCACTTCGCTTTCGAGGAAGAGAAGTGATCGATCACGCCCAGCGGTTGCGGATCGTGGACGACGATCACGTCGTAGTCCGAGTCGTCGAGTTGCGCCGCGTTCAGCTGGTTGTAGCGGCGGAAGATCTCGCGGTCCTCTCGCGTTAGGCTACGGCGGTCGCCCTGAAGCCCGTTGTGAACGACCTTCGTAACGTTGAAAAACTCCTCCTGCCCGTGGATGATTCGCCATTCGACCTCGAGCCCGGCGTCGCGCATGAGCGGAACGAGCGTGTACTGAATCTCGGCGACGCCTCCACCGAACGCCGTCGCCGATAGGTGCAAGACGCGCAGACCGCGAATCGGCTCCGCGAGACGCCTGATCTCCTCCATCAAGCCCCGCGAGACAATCGAGACGTAATCGGCAAGCGACTTGTGCCCGGTGTTCACGAGCTGCAACATCGTCCCTGAGCGTGCGCTCCGGGATCTCCGTCGTTCGCTCGGGCGAACTTCTCTTAGGAGTCGAGTCTTTTTTCGAATCGAAGACGTGATCCGCCGCCCATCTTTTCGCTGATCTCGAGGTCGTCGACGATCTCTCGAATGATCGCGATCCCGAGCCCTCCCTCTCCGAAGTCGATCTCTTCGAGGCCGCTCGGGGGCACGAAGCCGCGCCCCTGATCACAGACCTCAACGATCAACCGGTCGGGCTGGAGCTCGTAGAGAATCTCCACTGTCCCGTCATCGGTGCTGTAGGCGTGCCGGACCGCGTTCGAGCAGGCCTCGGTCAGTGCCAGCTTGAGATCGGCGAGCGTCTCCTCGGGAAATTCGCGCACGCGTGCTAGCGCTGTTAGCGCCAAACGCCCAAGCGTGATGTACTCGGCTTTCGCCGGGATCGTCAGGTTGATGACCGCACTTTCCGAGCTCATCGCAAACACCGCGTCACTATCCGATCCCGAACGAATCTAGCTTCAGAATACGACAATCGCGGGCAGTGTATTCCCTCGCTGGCCACCAATCATGCAGCTCTTACGTCGGGCGCGGGTCTTCGAGTTGGACGCTCACTATCACGAGGAGCCGCGGAAGCCGGGCTTCGCCCCTATCTCACGCTCCGTTTCCACGTGAAAACGGAGGTACCTCACGCTACTTCGTCGCTCTTCGCCAGCGGTAGCAAAAGCACGAACCTCGTCGCCCCGGGCTGCGACTCCAGTGTCAGATCGCCATTCATCCGTCTCGCCCACTCGCGAGCTATGGCCAGTCCCAAGCCGCTACCCGACGACTTCTCGCCCTCCAGACGGAAGAAGCGTTCGAACACCCGCTCCTGCTTGTCGGCCGGGATTCCCTGACCACCGTCCTCGACGATCAACAGACCGCGACCGTCCTCCTCCGCTGAGCCGACCGAGACGGAAACGCCTTGCGGAGTGTGAACTAGCGCGTTCTCGAGCAGTATCCGGCCGATTTGGAGCGTTCGCTGCTCGTCGGCCTCGACGATCGTCTCGGCTTGCTTCGAGATCGAAAGCGGGTGCTCGGAAAGCTCGGCTGCCGCTTCGAACTCTCGTCGCAGCGATTCGGCTAAAGGAGCGAGAGCCAGCGGTTGCGGCATCAGGTCGAGCTTGCCCGCGTCGAGTCGCGAGAGGTCGAGCAGCGCCGTTGCCAACCTCTTCAGACGCTCCACCTGACCGCGCATCGTCTCCAGGAACTCCCGCCTCTTGGCCTCGTCCATCTCCTCCTCGGCCAAGAGCTCTAGAGAGCCCGACAGGGCGAAGATGGGCGTTCGTAGCTCGTGAGACGCATTGGCGATGAACTCGCGGCGCGCCTCGTCCAGCTGAGCGAGGCGCTGGCGCATGCGCTCGAAGCTCCGCGCGAGCTGTCCGACCTCATCCTCCCCCTCGTCCTCGATCGGCTGCTCGAACGAGCCGGCGGCAATCCGATCAGCGCCACGCTCGAGGCGCCGGATACGCGAGGTGAGCTGACGGGCGCCCAGTAGGCCGATTGCGAGCGCAATCAGTAGAGAGGGGATGGCTGCGATTAAAAGCTGCTTGCGTACGGCCTCCACGCTCTGCTTCGCCTCGCTGAGAGAGCCCGATAGAAGCACTAGCTCGGATGTCCCCGAAATCGGTACCGCCACCTCGGCGCGCTCAGTACCGTTTCGATTCACGGTTCCGCGCGTCAATTGCCCGCTCCTCGCAGCGTCGAGAGTGATCCGATCGGTCTCGATTGCGCTCGAGCTGGTGCGCAGAGAATCGGCGAGCACCGCGAGCTGCAGCGGAGGCCCAAGCTTCTGAAAAACCACGATTCGAACATCGAGTGCCGAGGCGCCGCTCTCGACGCGGGTTTGTAGGAAGAAATCGTCTCCGCTGGAGACACCCACGGCGATCCCGCTGGCCGAGCGCTCGAGCTCGTCCAACCGGTTCGAGACGAGCTTATGATCGAGCGTGGGGACAACGACCAGATAGCTCGTCGCCAGCGCGACGAGGACGAGCACGACCAGCGCCGTTATGAGCTGACCGCTGACGCTCCGCAGCGCTCTCATGGCTCGCGAAAGCGATAGCCGACGCCGCGGACGGTGAGAATCAGCTCCGGCTTGCCCGGATCGTGCTCGAGCTTCTCGCGCAGATGGCGCACGTGAACGTCCACCGTCCTCGGATCCCGGTATTGAGAGCTACCCCAGATCTTTTCGAGCAAGTCGGACCTGGAAAACACTCGCCCGGGCTGCTCCGCGAGGATCTGCACCAGCTCGAACTCCACGTAGGTCAGCTCTGGAGTCCGGCCGTCTACCTCGACACGCCGCCGCGCTCGGTCGATACGCAAGGGGCCTGCTGCGATCTCCTCATCAGCGCTTGCCACCGGCGTCAGGGAAGCTCGCCTGAGCAGCGCGCGCACTCGACTACGGAACTCGCGTATCGAGAACGGCTTGGTGATGTAATCGTCGGCGCCGATCTCGAGGCCGATCACCTTGTCGATCTCCTCGTCGCGAGCGGTCAGCATGATGATCGGCACGTCGCTGCGTGCGCGCAAACGCCGGCAGACCTCGAGTCCGTCCAGCTTTGGAAGCGCGAGGTCGAGAACGACGAGGTCGACCTTCTCTTCGTCAAAGCGACGCAGGGCGGCTTCCCCGTCCCGCGCCTCGACGACTCGATATCCATCTTTTTGCAGCGGAAAGGAGAGCAGTTTCTGGATCGCGTCCTCGTCGTCGACGAGAAGGATCGTAGGAGAGTCCTGCATACCTAGTCCCAGCCTGATGCCTACTATAGCCGCACGGTGAGAGCCTCAATACGGCCCAGACCCCGGCCGGTGAGGCCACGACCCGGTTCGCTCGAGCGCCCGCTCAGCGCTCGGATCTATCGCGGCGCCTGGTTCGTGGTGGTGATCCCTCTTCTAATCGTCGCCTTTAGCGTCGCTCGGCAGCAGACGCTCGCAGTGCCAGCCCTTTCCTCCTCCTTCGATAGAGACGCGGTTGTCCAGACGCTGAACGAGCTCGCCCTCAACTACCCGAATCGCAGCCCCGGCGCGCCGAGCAGCCGACCCCTCCGCAACTGGATCGAAGATCAATTCAACGCGCTCGGGTTCAGCGTGCAGATCGACCACTTCGACGCTCGTATTCCAGGTCTCGGCAAAGTCGGCCTGTCCAACGTCAGCGCTACGGTTCGCGGCCGCTCCTCCACGGAGATCGTCGTTTTAGCGCATCGCGACAACAGCGGCCAGGGGAGAGGGGCCAACGACAACGCCTCCGGTACGGCCGCGATGCTCGAGCTGGCGCGGGCATATCAGAACCAGCCCGGATTCGTCTCCCCGCCCCAGCCGGCACACACAATCGTCTTTCTGTCCACCGACGGAGGAGCCTTCGGCGCGATCGGGGCCGAGCGCTTCGCCCGACTTCACAGCAGCAAGCAACACATCGCCGCGGTGATCGTGCTCGACTCCATCGCCGGCACGGAAAAGCCGCGGGTGCTCTTCAACGGCGACGCGGCTCGCTTTCCCTCTCCTGTCGTGGTCGCAACCGCATACCAACTCCTCGGCGATCAGCCCAATGCCGTCGTCACACATACGAGCCCCGTCCATCAGCTACTCGATCTGGCCTTTCCGTTCAGCCTCTACGAGCAGGCGCCTTTCGTAGCTCTCGGGATCCCCGCCGTAACGCTCACCACCTCCGGCGACGGGTTCCCCGATCCTCTCACCGACACGCCGGAAAACATCTCGAAAGCCATCCCTAAAGCGCACTTGACCCAGATCGGGCGAGCCAGCGAGCAACTCCTGGCCGCACTCGACCAAGGCGCTCCGGAACCTCGGACAAGCAGCGCCTCGTACATCTACCTAGGCGGCCGCTTTGTTCACGGATGGGCGATTCAACTCCTTCTGATCGTCTCTCTCATTCCCGCTTTGGTGGCTATCGTCGATCTCGTCGCGCGTTGCCGGCGCCGCCACGTCGCGTTCAGCCCGGCGCTACGTAGTCTCGGCCGTCGGCTCGGCTTCTGGTTCTCTTTACTCGCACTCTTCTGGCTCTTCGGTGTGATCGGGTTCTGGCCCAAAGGCGCGGGCAGGCCGCTGTCGCCCGATAGTTCCGCCGCCACATCTTTGCCGCTCGCAGCTCTCGTCGCTTTCGCCTTTCTCACCTTCGGCGCTTGGCTGGCATCCCGCGATCGCCTACTCCCGCGAACGGAAGCGAGCGGGGAACAGGAGTTGGCGGGCTACGCCTCCGCGCTAGTAGCAGTCGCGGGCGCATCGCTAGCTGTCGCTTGGCTCAACAGCTACGCGCTTCTCTTCCTACTACCGCCGCTTCACGCCTGGATTTGGATGCCCCAGCTACGTCGTTATCGACCCTGGGCGTCCTTGGCGCTGCTCGCCGCCGGGCTTCTCGGGCCCTTCCTCATCTACTGGGAACTGGCATCGCGCTTGCACCTCGGTCTGAGCGTGATCTGGTACATGTCGGAGCTCGCGGCAGTCGGGTATATCAAGCTCCCGTTCCTGATCGTCGCGACCATTTTCGCCGCCGCCACCGCACAGCTCGCAGCTCTCAGCGTCGGCCGTTACGCGCCCTATCCAGCCGCTGACGAGCGTCCGGACACGACGCTTCCGCGACGAATCGCTCGCCGTGTCGCTCTCCTATCGCAGCACTGGAGCGAAGCCCGAGCTACCCGCCAAGCGCACAGCGACTAATCTCGTCAGGGACTCGACGTCGTCGGCGTGGTAGGGGTCGTTGTCGCTGGCGTAGTCGCGGTTGTTGTCACCGGCGCGGAAGTCGTCGTTACCGGCGGAGGTGTGGTCGTCTTCGTGGTTGCCCCGTGTGATGTAGTCGCTCGTGTCGTCGTCGCGGTCGTCGTCGCGGTCGTCGTCCCGGTCGTCGTCGTGGATGAGTATGTCCCCGCCGAGCCTAGGTAGCCATAGCGCCCCTGCGACCAGCTACTGAACCTAGCCGGGGTCTGCGGAGTGAAGAAGTCGCGCGCCGGAGCGCTCGCAAGCGCCGCAGCCACGAAGTCGTGCCAGATCGAGGCTGGAATGTTGCCTCCTGCGATCGCGACTCCGTGCACGCTTTCCATCGGAATCTCCGCGTTCGGGTATCCGACCCATACCGCAGTCGCGAGCTGGGGCGTGTAGCCGCAGAGCCAGCCGTCGGCGTGGTTGTCGGTCGTTCCCGTCTTGGCGGCCGCGATGCGGCCGAAATAGGCCCCGACGGCGGTGCCGCTGAGCATGTTCTGCTCGAGGATCTTGGTCACCTCGTAGGCAACCCAGTCCGATATCACGCGCTGGCGGCGCGGCTTGCCCCAGCCGGCGCTCCGGTCCACCGTGCCGTCGGGTAGAACGACCTTCGTTATCGCCAATGGATCGGAGTGGATTCCGCCGGCCGCAAGCGTCGCGTAGGCGTTGGCCATCTCCAGCGGTGAGACGGATGCGGTTCCTAGCGCCATCGCCGGGACGACGTCCTCAGGCGGGATGCGAATACCGCCTAGCTTGTAGGCCATGTCGGCGACGCTCTGGACGCCGGTATCGAGGATGAGCTGAGCGTAGACGGTGTTGTCGGACTGCAGAGTCGCGTTCGCCACCGAGATCGTGCCGACGTAGGTGTTGCTGTAGGTGTGCACGTTCCAGGGCAGGCTGTTCGGTTCGGGCTGGTAGGTGAACGGCGCCGAGGTGTAGTAGGTGCTGTAGGGGTTCATCCCTTGCTCGATCGCCGAGGTCAGGACGAAGACCTTGAACGTCGAGCCGGACTGCCGCCTGGATTGAGAGGCGAGATTGAACTGGTTGTTGGGCTTGCCCGGGGTGACGCCGATCATCGCCTTGATCGCACCCGTCCGCGGATCGATGGCGATGATCGCGGAGGCGGGATCGGTGCTGTAGTAAAGATTGTCACGAATCGCTTTCCTGGCTAGTCGCTGCATGCGCGGGTTGATCGTCGTATAGACCTTGAGGCCCCCGGAGCGCACGGTCTCGGCTCCGTACTGCTTGACCAGCTGGTCGGTGACATAGCTGAAGAAGTACGGCTCTCTGATGTTCTTGTAGATCTTCCCTTGCTTGAGGCGAATCGGCGTGGCAAGCGCCTGCTTGTACTGCGCGCCGTTGATGTCCTTGTTGTCGAGCATCGCCTTCAGCACTTCGTTCCGGCGCGTCAGCGCAGCGGGTTTGTTGTAGAACGGGTCGTAGGTGCTCGGCGCTTGGGGCAAGCCGGCGAGCAGCGCCGCCTGCTCCAGCGTCAGTTGGGTTGCGTGCCTAGAGAAGTAGGTCTCGGCCGCAGCCTCAACACCGTAGGCGTTCGAGCCGTAGAAGACCTGGTTCATATAGGCGGTCAGGATCTTCTGCTTCGACCAGGCCTGATCGAGCTTGCGCGCCAAGCAGACCTCCTTCAGCTTGCGACTCACCGTGCGCTCGTGATTGGAGATATAGAGATTGCGGGCGAGCTGCTGGGTGATCGTCGACGCGCCCTGAACGGTCTTGCGCGCGCGGAGGTCGGCGATGGCGGCTCGGACTATCCCGACATAATCAACGCCGCCGTGCTCGTAGAAGCGCTTGTCTTCGATCGCAACGACGGCCTTCGGCATCCACGGCGATATCTCGTTCCAGCCCACTACCTGGCGGTTCTGCGCCGTCTGAATCGAGCCAAGAAGCGAGCCGTCGGCCGCGTAGACGAACGAGTTCTGCTCGATCGCCACCGGCTTCAGCGATGAGAGGTTGCATCTGGTGAAGACGACCCCGCCGCCGGTGATGGCGCCTACAGCGAGCAGAACCGCCACGCCGCCGAAAACACCGAGAATCATCCTCTTGGTACGGCGGCGGCGCGCGAGCCGGGCGCGATGGCGGCGGCGGCGGCGCTGCGCGTCGGTGTACGCGTCGCTAGCTCGAGCGCGGCGCGGCGAGCTGGGCCGCCTTTTTCGCGAAGGCGGGCTCACTCGAGCACTCCCTCGCCGCGTAGCCGTTCGTGCACGCGTAGTCTCAGGGCTCTCTCGAGCGCATCCGCGGATGCGGCGTCGGAAGCGACCGCTCGTACGCGAATTGTCGCCTTGTCGGATAGGTCGCTCACGTAGACCTCGACACCCCTCTCGTCTGCAAGCGACTCCTCCAAACCAGCCACGACCTGCTCGAGATCGAGCCCGAGCGGAATCTGCACGCTGACCTCGGCAAGCATTTCATGCCTCCGGATCGAGAAATTCTTAATGGTATCGGAGGCGAGCTTCTCGTTGGGTATCACGAACCGCGAGCCGTCACTCAGGCGTATGAAGGTGTAGTTGAGGGTGATCTCCTCGACCACGCCTCGCTCACCGCTGGTTTCGATCACATCTCCGAGGCGCAGTGGCTGAGTCGTGGCGATCATCAGGCCGGCGATCACATTCGCGATCGTCGTCCGCGCGGCGAAGCCGAAGACGATGCCGATGATCGCCGAGGAAGCGAGAATCCCCCCCGCGACCGCTCTCACCTGGGGAATGACGAGAAGAGCCGAGAGCAGGCCTACGAAAACGATGCCCGCGCGCACGCTGTGCCTGAGGATTCGATAGCGGGTGATCGCACTCGGATCGAGCTTTCGTCGTGCAAGCGCGCGATCGGCGATCTCTGAGAGAAGAAGCGTGAGCACGGCAACAGTGCCGAGAACGGCCAGTCGATGCCAATCGGGCATAGCCTCCTATTCAACGAAGGCAGGCGACTTCCTCAGAGCGTTTCGGTGGTCGTGTAGAAAAGCCGCAGCGGGATGGCCCCGATATCATCGAGACGAAGTGCAATCGCTTCGTGCAGCCCGTCGTCGGCCCTCGAGCGCGAGGCTTTCGCATCGACTCTCGCTCCTTGCACTCTCGCTCGCCCTTGTCTCGCTCTTCACCTTGAGCGCCTGCGGCGAGAAGTCGGAGCCGACCGGCGCAAGCGTTCCCCTCTATCCGGTGTCGGTTCGTGACGCGGATGGTCGACTCGTCGTTCTGAAAAACAGGCCCGAGTCAATCGCGATCGCCGGTAGCGCGGCTGTCGAGCTCACCTCGTCGCTAGCGCTTCAGGTGACTCGAGTCGGCACGGGTAGCGGCGATCTAGATCTCGGCCTGATACGCACAACGAAGCCTCAGCTCATTCTCGTCAGTTCGGAGATTGACAAGCTCGCTACCAACCAAGTGAGGGCTCTCGGCACTGCCGTCTATGTCGTGCCCGATCGAACGCTCGACGGCATCGAGCGCGCGCTGTCGGATGTCAGCCTGCTCGCAGGCGTGCCGGTTCGAGGACGATTAGAGAGGAAGCAAATGGCCAAAGGACGCGAAGAAGTGCGGGCTGCGCTCGCTGCCGCGAATCCCGTACGCGTCTTTGTCGATCTCGGAAACTTCGCCACCGTTTCTGACAGCTCTTTCATCGGCAGCTTGATCGGCGAGGCGGGCGGTACCAACGTGGCCGGGCCCGACGTGCAGGAGGGACCTTTCCCGCTCAAACGCTTGCGCCGACTCCGTCCGGATGTCCTCGTTATCGGCACCGATTCGCGCCTGACTCTCGCCAAGCTACGGCGCAATCCCGCCACGCGCTGGCTTCCCGCTGTTCGCACCGGCCGCCTTGTGCGCGTGAACATGCAGCTGCTCAGGCCCGGGTCCGAGGCCGTGGACGGTTTGCGTGATCTTTCTGCGGCCTTCCATCCCGATGCGTTTCGCTGACCTCGACTGCGTCACCGTCGATGCCTACGGGACGCTCGTCGCCCTCGAGGATCCCCTGCCCGAGCTAGAAAGTAGGCTTCGCAGGTATGGCGTCAAACGCTCCCGAGAGGAGATTGCCACCGCCTTCAGGACGGAGGTCGGGCATTACCGCGAGCATTCGCACGAAGGCCGTGACTCGGATTCGCTCGCGCGGCTCCGCCACCAGTGCTGCGGCGTATTCCTCGCCTCGCTCGCTTCCGGGCTGGATACAGGCGACTTCCTACCCGATTTCCTCGCCTCGCTTCGCTTCCGCGCCGAGAATGGCGCAGTCGGGGTACTACGCGGATTGCGAGGCCGAGGACTCGCACTTGCCGTCGTGTCGAACTGGGACTGCTCGCTCGAACGAAGGCTCGAGGAGGTCGGCCTGCGCGAGCTGGTCGATTGCGTCGTTAGCTCGGGCCAGGTCGGCGTGGCGAAGCCCGATCCGCGTATCTTCCTTTGCGCGCTGGAGCAGTTCTCGGTCGAGCCCTCGCGCTCGCTGCACATCGGAGACTCGGAAGATGACCGCACAGGAGCAATCGCTGCAGGCATGCATTTCACATGGGCGCCGCTCGAGACGGCGTTGAAGGAATTTTCCGAATGAACGAGCGGCCGGATATCGGTCGCCTTGCGATCTGGGCGCTTATCGCGGCACTACTATGCGCGCTCAACTTCGTGGCTTACGCCTCGACAAGCGCGGCGAGCTCTTCGAGCGAGTCTCTCTTTAGTTGGTCGTTCGCCGGCGGAAACGCGATCTTCCTTTGTATCTGGATCGTCATCTCGCTTGCCATCTCGAACAGGCGCCGTGAGCTTCGCGCCTTCCGGCGGCCAAGAATTGGCCTGGCAGCTGCCATCTGGCTCGGTTTTCTCGCCGTCGTAGGAACCCTTGTGGCGAGTTACTTCGTCACCGGCCTTGGCGGCGACCCGGCGCGCGAGCAGGGTCTCCTGAACGAGCACTGGCAGTCGGGGAAGCTCGCGCCCTTCATCGCCAGCGTGCTCGTTCTGGCTGTGCTCACCCCGATCGCCGAGGAGCTCTTTGTCCGCGGCCTCGGCTTCGGCCTCTTCCAGCCTTTCGGACAGGCCGCAGCGATGGCCGTCCCGGCACTCGGCTGGGCGCTCATGCACGGACTTCCAGCCGCGATCTTTCCTCTCTTCGTCTTCGGGATCGGGCTCGGCTACCTGCGCGAGCGCTCAGACAGCGTCATCCCCGGGATGATCGTGCACGGGCTCTACAACGGCTTGGCGGTGGCGCTCGCTTACTCGATCTAACCCTCTCCGCGCTCGACCTCCAGCGAGCCGGGTATTCTCCGCTCCGATGCGCGCCCCCCTTTTCCTTGTAGCCGCCATCTTCGTCGCCGCAGTTGGAACGGCGATTCCGGCACACGCAAGCACGCGTTCCGGCTCGCTTGGCCGTGCTGTGGCTACCACTACGGACACGCTCTCGCTCTCGTGGCCGAGCGTGACGCCTTACAAGAAAGCGGGCTCGATAGGCGGGACGCTGACTCCTGCGAGAGCGGGCGTAAGCATCGACCTTATTCGCGATGGCGTCGTGGTCGCGCAGACACAGACCGCGAGTGACGGCGGCTTCTCTTTCAATCTCCACCTCGCAAGCCCCGGACCCTACGTTGCCCGCTCGGGCTCGGTGGAATCCGCCCCGGTGAGCGCCCGGATACGCCCGATCATCACCGCCTCGCTACGAGGCGATCGGGTAGTCGGCCAGCATCTCCAACTTCGCGCCAGACTCCAGCCCGCCGCGGCGGGCAAGCTGCGCCTGATCGTCGTTCGGGGCCACCATCGCGTTCGGAGTCGCTTCGTCGCGACCGGCAAGCCATTCGCGCTCACTCTCTCGAGCGCGGCGAGGTACGTGGCCTGGGTCGAGGTGAAGCCGAATGCCGGCTACACGCAGATCGCTCGAAAAATCCGTTTCGGGGTGAGCGCGCCGTCGCTCTACCTGGGCTCCCGCGGCCGTGCCGTTCGCCTGCTCGAAAGCGAGCTGATTGCCCATCACTTCGCTCTTCTACGCGCTGACTCGTCCTTCGGCGCTGACACACTCGAAGCTGTCTACGCGCTTCAGAAGCTCGCCGGTCTCTCGCGCAGCGGGAGGATAAACGCCGCCGCTTGGCTTGCGCTCGGGCGCTCTGAGCCACCACGACCGCGCCTGCGGGGAACCTTTATCGAGGTCGACAAGACCAAGCAGGTTCTCTATGTCGTGCGCAACAGCAAGGTGACACAGATAGTGCCCGTCTCGACCGGAGCGACGGGGAACACGCCGGTTGGCTTGTTCCACGTCTACAGCAAGGTTCCGGGCGGGGCAGTCATGTACTACTCGAACTACTTCACCGGCGCGTTCGCCATCCACGGCTACGTCGACGTGCCTCCTTACCCCGCCTCTCACGGCTGCGTGCGCGTACCGATGTGGATCGCTACGCATCTCTACGGCCTGATTTCGCTCAACTCGCGCGTCTACATCCACTATTAATCCGCCGAAAGTCCGCCCTCCTGCGGAGGGCATGACGACTTTCGGCGGTGTGTATTCGGGCGAGTCACTGAGCTTGCGGCGCAAGCTCTTCGCGGTGGTCCTAAGTGCGCGGCGGGCTACCGTTGGTGTGTGCGGGGTTCTAAGCGGAATTCTGGGGACGGCGTTTTGTGAGCCGCGCCCGCACAGGTCGGTCGCGGCGGCCGAACGACTCCGACGATGGGTTTACGAAGTCGTTCCCACCTGCTTGCGGCCGTAATCAGGCCGTGCATGGGCTACGATCTGCGCCCCATGAACGCTAGAAACCTCGACCCGGTTCTCCTGGCATTGCGAGAAGAGATCGCAGCCGCCGATCGCGATCTGCTCGCCGCCTTCACTCGCCGACTCCAAGCCGCGGTGAAGATCAGAGGCCACAAGGCCGAGCGAAGATACGACTTCTTCGATCCGGAGCGCGAGCGGCAGCTGCTCGAAGAATGGCGTCAGGCGAACGGCGGGACGATCTCCGACAAAGCGCTCCTGGAGTTGTTCGCGACGGTCCTCAGGCTGAGCAAGCGCGAGGCCGGCCGCGAAGACTAGTTTTCTTCTTCGCCCTCTTCGCCCTCTTCGCCCTCTTCGCCCTCTCCACCGAGAGCGAACTCCTCAGGCGATACGGTCTCGAGGAACTGCCTGAACTGGGCGACCATCTCCTCCTCGCTCACTTCCTCGCCCTCGAACTCGACCGCGGACTCCTCCATCACCTCGTCGGCGACGAAAATTGGGGCGTCGACGCGGATGGCGATCGCGATCGCATCGGAAGGGCGCGAGTCGATCTCGACCTCGCCGCCGTTCTGGCGCACCGTGATCGAGGCATAGAAGGTGCTGTCGCGGAGCTCGGTCACGGCGATCGAGACCACCTCGCCACCGAGCTGCTGAAGGATGTCGGCGACCAGATCGTGTGTCATCGGTCGCGGAACGGGAGCGTCTTGCAGCTTCATCAAGATCGCCGCCGCTTCAGGATGCCCGATCCAGATGGGGAGGAACTTGTTCCCTTCGACCATCTTCAGCAGGACGATCGGCGTCTTGCCGACGAGATCGAAGCTCACCCCGTAGATCTCCATCCTGACCATCGTTGGGCCCTGCCTTCGATTGTAGCCTCGGGGTTATCGGCGGAAACCACATCCTCTTCAAGTCGTCCTCGCCCGTTGCCGCTCTGGCGAGCTATTATCCGCAGCCGCGCGGGCGATTAGCTCAGTCGGTTAGAGCGCCGCTCTGATAAGGCGGAGGTCGGTGGTTCGAATCCACCATCGCCCATCTCGCGCTCTCGGCCGGCGGCTCCTTCCGGCCGGGCGCGACAGGCCTGCGGAGCCGCCTGACGTCGCTGGCGGCACAATCCTCTCCGATCCCGTGTTGTTAACACTGCTCTCTCCAGGCTCGCACCGCCAGCAACGCCCCGAGAGCGCGAGAGGCGCCGGGTTCGAATCCACCATCGCCCACACTCGGACTCCTAAGCCGAGCGCTTTTCATTTTCGGGCTCGGTAAATGAGTCGCTTGTTGTTCCGATTCCGGCGGCTTCGGCCTCTTCGTCTGTCAGCTCGGCGAGGCCTCTCGCGTGGCGTTTTGTCTCGACGAAGAGGTAGCCCAGATACCCGTGAATCTCTCCGCCGAGCGGAGCATGAAACGCGACAATCTGCTCATCCTCAGAGGACCACTCGTCGACGAATGGCCCGAAGCGCCTCGAGGTGACGCTGAGACGATCGCCACCACCGAGCGTTTTCCTTTTTTTAACACGGCGGTTCCGGTAAAGTCCGTCTGAGGATGATGACGCTGCTTGCAGCTGCTTGTTCGCAGCTCGTTGGAGCGTTCGTCTCGCTGGAGGGTAAGCCGCGCTACATCCACCACGGCTGGTTTCTGATCTCGGTCGCCAACCTCGTCGTGATCGTGCTCATGATCGTTGTGTTCGTGCTTGCGCTCTTCCTCCGCTTCCCGGGCGAGCGTGAGAAGCGATGAGCGCGCAGGCTGAGCCGACTAGCTGGACGGGCCGCGTCAGGCGTGCCGTTTGGGCGGCATACCCGCCCGAGCGGCTGCTTCCCGAGCGCCAGCCCGCCTACGTCTCCTCATGGGTCTACGTGTTCGGCGTCCTGACACTCGCTTCCCTCATCGCCGTGGTCTCTTCCGGGATCGTGCTGGTGATCTTCGGCCCGGCCTGGTGGCACGTCTCGAGCGTAGGCCATTTCGTCAACAGCCTCCATCTTTGGTCGGCGGAGATGCTCTTCTTCTTCATGGCCGTGCATCTCTGGGGCAAGTTCTTCATGGCTGCCTGGCGAGGACGCCGGGCGCTCACCTGGATGACCGGCGCGATCTGCTTTCTCGCCTCGATTGCGACCGCCTTCACCGGCTACCTCTCACAGCAGAACTTCGACTCGCAGTGGATCAGCACGCAGGCGAAGGACGGGCTGAACGCCTCCGGGATCGGAGCCTTCTTCAACGTCTTGAACTTCGGCCAGATGCTCGTCTGGCACGTCATCCTCCTACCTCTGGTGCTCATCTTCTTGGTAATCGCCCACATCCTGCTCGTGCGTAGGCGAGGCGTCTGCCCTCCGCTTCCAGCCAAGGAGCCGAGCTCGCCGGCTCCGGAAGATCCTGACTATCCTCGCTCGCCCGATCCGGCTGCCGAATGGAGCGGCGCCAAGCGGCGATACGACCTGATCAAGGAACTCGTCTCCGCGCTTGGCGTCGTCGTCTTGGCGACCGTCGTTCTCAGCGCGCTCTTCTCTTCGCCCGACGAAAAAGCGGTGACGGCCGCCCGCTGGGCAAACGCGAACCCGACGGACTTCCTCACGACTGCCGTTACCGAGCTCGACAAGACCAGCGGGGTCGCCACCTACGGGCCGCCCTACACGCACACCCCGGGCACCGGGCAGACGATCGTCGGGTCGATCTCGCTCGCGCGTCTGGCCGGCGTCCGCATTCCAATCAACACCGCTCGCGACTTCGTGCTCGCTCCACTCAGCATCGGGAGCAAGAGCGACCCTCCATTGGCGGCGGCGCTCGCCTCCTACCTTTCAGCGTCCCCTGCCCAGCGCCGCACCTGGACCAGCACCTATACAAAGGCTCTCAACAGCGTTTCGTTTCGCGGCGGGGCGCCCGTCGTCGCGCCCGGAGACTACGGACCGGTCGCGCTGATGATGCGCGATCTACTTGCCCAGGCTCAAAGCGGCGGCCTCGACGGCGCGTTGATTGCGACCAACCACTTCTACCAGACCGACTACACGAAGCCACTCCTGTTCTTCTCGGACGGCACCTATCTGGAGAACCTTGCCACGCAGCAGAACCTCCTCGGCAGCCAGTGGGGGATGATGAACGAAACCGGCAACTACCCCGGCCAGGCGTGGCTCTGGCTCTATACGTTCTGGTATCAGATCCCGCCGTTCAAGACCTCCGAGAACGCCGACGCGCAGATATGGGCGATCATGGCCCTCCTGTCGCTCGGGCTCGTGCTCGTACCGTTCCTCCCCGGGATTCGCTCGCTCCCCCGCCATTTCCGCGTCTACCGCCTGATCTGGCGCGACTATTACCGGCGAGCGGAAGCGCCTCGCGAGTAGCCGCGCTTCGTCGCGTGACGGTGGCGTGTAAGCCGCGCCCGCACAGGTCGGTCGCGGCGGCCGGCGACTCGCCGGAGATACAACGGCTACCGTGTACAGACATTGCGCGCGGACCGTGAGAACTCTCTGCTAGACACGTACGTCGAAGCGGTCGCGGCGCGGCTCGATGCCATCCTCGGCAAGAACCTCCTGGGCGTTTATCTACACGGTTCTGCGGTGCTTGACGACTTTTATCCGGAGCGAAGCGATGTCGATCTGATCGCCGTGTGCAACCGGCCGGCTTCGGCCAAACACAAGCTCGCGATCGCCGATCGTCTCTCGCAGGCATCGCTTCCGTGCCCGGCAACCGGCCTCGAATTCCACCTCGTGCAGCGGAATGCCATCGCCTCGCTCGAAGCTCCTCCATTCGAGCTTCACATGGCCACCGCGATCTCGGGTGAACCCGACAGGGTCGTCGATGGTCGTGGCCATCCGGGCGATTCCGATCTCGTCATGCACTTCGCCGTCCTGCGTGAGTACGGCCGCGCTTTGCTCGGCCTAGCAGCTGCCGAGGTCTTCCCCGTCGTTCCACGAGCCCGGCTCTTACAGGCCTTCGCCGAAGAGCTACGGTGGTCAGAGCAGAACGCGTCGGCTTCCTACCAGGTACTCAACGCTTGCCGTGCCTGGCGGTTTCTCGAAGAAGGCGCTCTCTGCTCGAAGATCAGCCGCGGTGAGTGGGCACGGGAGCGGGCTGATGACCCCGCCACCATCATCCAAGCCCTCAAACACCAGCGCGGTCTCATCGACGCCCAACCGGACGCCGAGAGAGCCAGGGTCTTTCTCCTCGATATCAGGCGGCGGCTTGAAGAATCGCTCGCAGCGAGTTCTTGACGTACGTTCGCGAACGGGGATTGCCTCACCAACCAAGAGCTGCGAGCGGCCGGCCTTACAAGGTTGCGACGAGCCTGCTGGTTCGCCAGCCAAACACGGCGGGCGGCTAGTCGGTTACCCGCTCGAGCGCCTCGGCCAGCTCGGCCAGCTCGGTCTCACTGGAGAAGTGGATCTCGAGCTTGCCCGGGCTGACACGGGCGTGGAAGCCGGTCAGCTTCTCGGCCGCCGTGGACGCGCGCGAGACGAGCGCGGGGTCGAGCGGTTCGGGGCGAGGACGGCGCTGGCGCGGGGCGCCGCCGTCGCGGGCGGCTTGCTCGACCTGGCGTACCGAGAGGCCGCTCTTGACGACGCGGCGGGCTAGCGCCTTGCGAGCGTCGTGGTCGGGGAGGGCCAGGATGGCGCGGGCGTGGCCCTCGCTCAGCTCGCCGTCTGCCAGTAGGTGCAGCACCTCGTCCGGAAGCTCTAGCAGGCGCAGCCGGTTCGAGACCGACGGCTTCGAGCGGCCGACCCTCTCTGCGATCTCGCCCAGCGAGAGCCCGAACTCGTCGAGCAGCACGGCGTAGGCACGAGATTCCTCGAGCGGCGATAGCTGCTCGCGGGCGACGTTCTCGACCAGGCCGAGGACGAGGCTCTCGCGGTCGTCGGCCTCCCGCACCACGACCGGCACCGTGGCGAGCCCGGCCCCGCGCGCGGCGCGCAGACGCCGCTCGCCGGCGATCAGCTCGTAGCCGCCTTCTTTTCGCGGTCGCACGACGAGTGGTTGCAACAGACCCTGGGCCTTGATCGAGGCGGTGAGCCCGGCGGCCGCATCGGAGTCGAATGTCTTGCGCGGCTGGCGCGGGTTGGCATGGATCATCTCCAGCGGCAGATGCACAAGCTCGGGCTCGCCGGCGCCGCCGACCAGCAGCTCGAACCCCCGCCCGAGCCCTCTTCGGCCGGCAGGGTGACTGGTCACGAACGTCCTCCGATGGCGAGCGAAAAGCAAGTGAGACAAGAGAGCTCGGGTGGGGACGGAGAGCTGTCGGAAGAGTGCGAGATCGTGGTGCGAGGCAAGGACGCAGAGAGCATTCGTATCGGTCTGGAGATACGGATGCGACCGAGGACGAAGCCCTCGCGCCGCGAGATCGTGCTTTGCCGGTGGCTACTTCCGTTTCCAGCCGAGCTCTGAAGCAGTGAGCGTTCGTAGCCGGAAGCTACGGATGCGACTGAGGACGCCGCATCGCGCGGCTTTGCAGCCGCCAGCGGGGGGCGGGCGGGGCCGGGCAGCCTGCAATCAAGCGCGCTCGACAAGTTCCATCGCCACCTTCCAGTAGGCCTCGCTGCCCGATGAGCGCCGGTCGTGGACTATCGCCGGCAGCCCGAAGCTGGGCGCCTCGGCCAGTCGCACCGAGCGCGGCACCGTGGTCTTGAACACGAGCTCGCCGAAGTGCCGCCGCACTTCCGCGGCGACATCGGCCGAAAGCCTCGTTCGCCCGTCCACCATCGTCAGCAGCACCCCGCCGATCACCAGACGCGGATTGAGGCTTCGGCGAACGAGCTCGATCGAGCGCATCAGCTGGGAGAGGCCTTCCAGCGCGTAGTACTCGGCCTGCACAGGCACCAGCACCCGATCGGCAGCCGCGAGCGCGTTCACCGTCAGAGGGCCAAGCGAGGGCGGACAATCGAGAAAGACGAAGTGGTAGCGAGCGGTTGCCTCGATCAGCGAGTCGGCCAGATAGCGATCGCCGCCTGTGCGCTGGGCGAGCTCGACCGCCGCGCCCGCGAGGTCCGGCTTGGCCGGGACGAGGTCGAGGTTCGCGAAGCGGGTGCGCTTGATCAGATCATCAAGCGACGCACCATCGAGCAAGTCGTAAGAAGACGTGCCGTTCGCACGCTCGCCGAGGCCCGAGGTCGCGTTCGCCTGAGGGTCGAGATCGACTACCAAAGCGGGCTCACCGGCCTCAGCCAGACAGGCTGCCAGGTTGATCGCGGTCGTCGTCTTGCCGACGCCGCCCTTCTGGTTTGCGATCGCGTAGATGTGGCCTGGCATGCGGCTCCACTCTACTTGTGAGCACGGACAAGCTCGGCCTTCATCCCAGCGGTCTTTTTCTTGCCATTCCGGGCCTGCGCGGGAACCCGGGAGGGGTCGGCTCGAGCTTCGGAACAACCACGAGCAGGCGCTCGCTCGACCCTGCGACCGAGTGCAACTCGGGCTCGCCACCACCGAGCAGGCGCGCCACCGAAGCAAGATCCCGATCGAGCGAGCCTGTGAACAAGATCGCCGCACCGCCGGGCTCAACAAGCGGGAGGCACCACTCGAGTGCGACCACCGGCGGGGCAAGCGCCTTGGCCACGACCACGCCGAAGACATCGATCGCCTGCTCCTCGGCGCGGCCGCAGACGATCCTCAGATTCGGAAAGTCGCGCTCGAAGCGCTCGAGAAAGCGGCACTTGCGCCTCTGCGACTCGATCAACGTCAGCTCGCGCTCGGGAAAAGCAGCCGCGAGCGGTATCCCGGGCGCTCCCCCGCCCGAGCCGACGTCGGCGATAGGGCCCGCGAAGCGGGCAACGAGCGGAGCCGCCTGCAGGCTATCGAGCACATGCTCGCGCCAGGCCTGCTCGCGGTCTCGGATCGAGGTCAGCCCGGGCGTGCCGAGCAGGGCGTCTAGCCAGCGCTCGAGCCGCGGATCAAGCTCAGTCGGCATCCGCCGGCAGCACGACCACGTAGCGGCTCGGATCGCTTCCCTCGCTCGCCGTGCTCACTCCCGCGTAATCCTTCAGGCGTTCGTGCACCAGTCGGCGTTCGTACGCGCTCATCGGCTCTAGAGCCTGCGGCTCACCACTAGCGATCACTTGCTTTGCAGCCTGCAGGGCCGCATAGCTGAGGGCCGCTTTCTGCCGCTCGCGATATCCGCCCGCATCGACCGCAACTCGCTTCGCATCCAGGCCCTCCTGGTTGTGAGCGATCGCGTTCGCGAGCTGCTCAATGGCATCAACCGTCTGGCCTCGCCGGCCAATCAGGATGCCGAGATCGCCGCCGGAAAAGCGAACGTTTATCGTTTCCGCTTCTTCGCTCAGCTCGACATGCGAATCCTGCGCGATGGCGTGAGCAATCAGCTCGGCGTAGGCGCGTAGCGACGATGCGAGCTCGCTCTCTTCGCGAGCCGGAGGCTCAGACACTCGCGCAAAAGCAACGGCGCGAGCCGGTCGCGAGCCGATGCCCAACAATCCACGCTCGCCCTCTTCCACCAGTTGCACCGAGACCGACTCCTCGTCGATCCACGGCGCCTGGCGCTTGATCTCGGCCAGAGCGCGCGAGCGAGCCTCTTCGGCGTCGGCGCCCTCGGCCTCGGCATGAAGCTCTTCGGTCACCTGCGACCGCCCTTCTTCTTGCGCTTGACCCGCCGCGGTGGTTGCGCTGGCCGTTTCTGCTCCTCCGGCTGCTTAGCCTCGGCGGATGGCGTCCGCGACGATCTCTTCGCCGGGGCTGCGGGCTTGGGTATCAGAGTTCGCGTGATCAAGCCCTGCCCGACCGTCCAGAGGTTCGTCGTCGCCCAGTAGAGAACGAGACCGGTCGGGAATCTGAGGATGAAGGGCAGGATCACGAAGGGCAGCACCATCATCATCACGCGCTGCGCCTTCTGCGCCGTGGAGGACATGAAGTAGGTCGATGCGACCTGGCTGCCGACGTAGATGACGAGCAGCAAGTAGCCGCTCCAATGGTCGGTGATATTGGCGGTGATGTTGGGGAAGAAGTCGTGCCCAAGCCAGGAGAAGTCGCCTCGCGCAATGCACCTTTTCGCCGGCGTGAGGTCGCAGGGCGTGTATTTCGGATCCGAGAAGCGCCTGAGAACGTAGAAGAGAGCGATGAAGACCGGGAACTGCGCCAACATCGGCAGGCAGGAGGCCATCGGGTTGATGTTGTTCTCCTTGTAGAAGCGCATCAGCTCCTGCTGCTGGCGCTGCTTGTCGTGCTTGTAGCGCTTCTGGAGTTCCTTCATCTCAGGCGCGTGCGCCTGCAGGCTCTGCATCGAGTGGATCTGTTTGACCGTGAGCGGAACGATCAGGATGCGCACGATCACCGTCAGTGCCACGATCGCCCAGGCCCAGGGGAGATGGCCGCTGTTGTGCAGCCAGTCGAGGACGTCCCGGAACAGGTTCTCGAGCGGGCTGAGGAACGAGCTGATGGGGTTGGCCAGGATCAGCACGTCGCATGCCCCCCGCGTGAATGGCAAGGTCGCCCAAACAGGCGCGCATCTTCGGGCATGTCCACACCACCCGCGCTCCACGGGTTACAGCGCAGGAGCCGCCAGCCGGCTAGAAGCGTTCCGCGAACGAAGCCGTAGCGCCCGAGCACCACAATCGCATAGCTCGAGCAGGATGGGTAGTACTTGCAGCTCGCCGGAAAGAGCAGACCGAGCGTGTAGCGGTACAGGTAGACGAGCGCGATCGCCGGGTATTTCACGAGCCCGCCTTCCCCATAACTTCGTCGACGCACTCACTAAGCCAGTCGAAGCCGCGCGCCTCCACAGCCTCCGCGAGGCCGGGCCGTGCGACGAGCACGTAGTCGAAACCCTTGCCGCGATCCTTCATCGGCCACACCTCTCGAAGCATGCGCTTGAGTCGATTTCGCTTGACGGCCGATCCGACGTTCTTCGGTATCGCCAGCCCCAACCGGGGCTCACTGCTTGCATCCTCGCGCGGAAACGCATGCAGCGTGAAGAAGCGAGTCGAAGTCGAGCGGCCATGGCGGTAGACATTGTCAAAATCCCGCGACCGCGATAGACGGTACCGGCGCTCCACCTTGCACGCCTCGCTCAGACTACGCCGATAGCCGCTTGCGACCACGGGCGCGGCGGCGCTTCACGATCAGCCGCCCGGCTCGTGTTTTCATGCGCGCGCGGAAGCCATGCTTGCGCTTTCGGCGGCGTACGTTTGGCTGATATGTCCGCTTCACGGTCTTGCTGATCCCAGAGAGGTCAATGCCCGTTCGTTGGGCGTGCGCCAGTATAGACGAGCCCCGCGAGATAGAAGTTATCCACAGCCCTTTTGGCCGCTTCGTGATCTGCTCAGTGCCCGCAAAACGGCCGATAGCGACGTGCGGTCAAGGCAGTTCTCCACACCTGTTGATTATTGTGTGGACGCGTTAAACGCCCTGCAAAATGCTTACTTTTACGACCTCTGCTCTGTGAACATATGCCCGTTGTTCGGCCGCTGCGACGCTGATATGCTCGCACCTCCGCCTTCGCTGGCGGACGGACGGTCAAACACGTGGAGCCATCACCCTTGAATAACGCTGAGAACCTCTGGGCTGCAGTCGCCGAGCGACTTCGTGAAGCGCTCAGCGAAGCCACCTTCCAGACCTGGTTTGGCGCAGCCGAGGGAAGCGAGCTAACCGACGACTTTTTCGTTGTGTCCGTGCCGAACGAGTTCACTCGCGAGTGGATCGAGGGGCACTTCCTCGATCTTCTCCGCGCCACCGTCAGGGATCTAGTCGGCCGCGAGTGCGGCGTCGTGCTCTCGGTGGTAGATCCACTGGAAGCGTTGGTCGCCGAGCCCTCGGCGCCCGAGCCCTCGGCGCCCGAGCCAGAGCGAAGCCCGGTTAGCACCTCGCCGACAGGCGTCAATCCGAAGTACACCTTCGATCTCTTCATCATCGGGTCATCGAACCGCTTTGCGCATGCGGCCGCTCTCGCCGTCGCCGAGAGACCCGCCCGAGCGTATAACCCGCTCTTTATCTACGGCGGCACCGGCCTCGGCAAGACCCATCTCCTGCACGCGATCGCGCACTACGTCTCCGAACACTCGCACAATGCGAGCGTCTTTTACGTGACCAGCGAGAGCTTCATGAACGACTTCATCGACTCGCTCCGAGACAAGCGCATCGACAGCTTCAAGCAGCGCTACCGGCACTACGACGTACTGCTGGTCGACGATCTTCAGTTCTTCGAGGGCAAAGAGCGGATTCAGGAGGAGTTCTTCCATACCTTCAACGCTCTTTTTGAGGCTGGTAGCCAGGTTGTGCTCAGCTCCGACCGGCCGCCTCGTGAGCTCGCAACGCTCGAGCCTCGGCTCCGCTCACGCTTCCAGTGGGGCTTGATCACCGATATCCAACCCCCTGACCTCGAGACGCGGATCGCGATCCTACGAAAGAGGGTTCACACCGAAGGGATCCACGTCCCCGATCCGCAAGTCTTGACTTTTATCGCCAGCCTCATCTCGTCGAACATCCGTGAGCTCGAAGGTGCGCTGACGCGAGTGGTGGCCTTCTCCTCCTTGACCGGCCGCTTGATGACGGTAGAACTCGCGCAGGAAGTGCTGAAGGACGTCTTCCCTCCCGAAGCAGCTGAGGTCACCATTCATCACATCCAAGAAGAGGTGGCCGGCCGCTTTGGTCTTTCTTTGACTGAACTTTGCAGCGATAGACGTTCACAGAACATCGTCTATCCGCGCCAAGTCGCCATGTACCTTTCGCGCGAGCTCACAGATTCTTCGCTTCCAACGATCGGTAAGAACTTTGGTGGTCGCGATCACACCACAGTCATTCACGCCACGTCTAAAATTGCTCGTCTGATCAAGGAAGATCGTTCCGTTTACAACCTCGTCCAAGAACTCACAGCGCGTATAAAGCAGGTGCGCTGAGCTGTGGATTCGTCGTGGACGTATGTGAACATCACACCCGATTCGACCATGAGACCTTTTCGGTGTTCCTCTTATTCTTCACTTCTCCCCAGACGTCTTCCTCAAGCAAACCTCTCTTCTGAACCGGGATTGAAGAAGGTTTCCTCAC
>Ga0209913_1000298_pt1 | contig 46667 bp, 33 predicted proteins | sample PersoiDNA2013203_FD_185805 | JGI IMG/M metagenome (GOLD analysis project Ga0209913, IMG submission 185805) | Permafrost soil microbial communities from the Arctic, to analyse light accelerated degradation of dissolved organic matter (DOM) -... | ecosystem: Environmental > Terrestrial > Soil >...
TCACGCGTCTGGCGCCGACTTCCGGCGAACCGCCGCTGGTGGTGCTGCTGACGCCGGGGCCGTACAACGAAACGTATTCGGAACACGCCTTCCTCGCGCACACTCTGGGCTTTCCACTGGTCGAAGGCGTCGACCTGACCGTGCGTGGCGACATGGTCTTCCTCAAGACATTGACCGGCCTGCGGCGTGTGCACGCGATCATGCGCCGTCTGGATGATGATTATTGCGACCCGCTTGAACTACGCTCAGAGTCCGCCCTGGGTATTCCCGGCCTGACGCAGGCAGCGCGATCCGGTAACGTATTAATCGCCAACGCACTTGGCAGCGGCATGCTGGAATCGACCGCCTTGCACGGTTTTTTGCCGGCGATTTGCCAGCGCCTGCTGGGTGAAGAACTGGCCTTGCCGGCGGTAGCGTCGTGGTGGTGCGGCGAAAAGCCTGCGCTCGAGTACACGCTGGCGCATCTGGAAGAACTGGTAATCATGCCGGCTTTCCCGTCAATGCGCATGCAGCCGGTATTCGGCCATACGCTCAATGCTACCGCGCGCCGCCGCCTGGTCGAAAGCTTGCAATTGCAACCCCACGCTTACGTCGCGCAGGAGTGGGTGCGTTTGTCGCAGGCGCCGGTGCTGTCGCGCAGCGGCGACTATCACCTGACCAACCGCACCGTCAGCCTGCGCGTGTTCGCCGCCGCAGACGGCGAGGGCGGCTATCACGTCATGCCGGGAGGCCTTACGCGCGTGGCTCCACGTCAGCGTCGCGATGTCGTTTCGATGCAGCAGGGCGGCACCAGCAAAGATGTCTGGGTGCTGAGCGAAAAGGCCGATACGGATGACGCCGCCGGCGTTGCCGGCGCCATGGCTGCCGCCGAGACCGGCGTGGCCGTCGGCCCTGGTGCGATGACTGATCCAGTGTCGCGTACTTCGGAGTTGATCCGCACTACCGTCGACGTGTCGTCGCATGCCGGCGAAAACCTGTTCTGGATGGGTCGCTACGCCGAGCGCACCGACAATCTGGCGCGACTATTGCGCACCACCTTGCAATGCACGGTCGAACCGCAGGCCGACAACCGCGTGATTCTGCGCAGCGTCAGTGAGATTTGTATCCGCCTCGGCATCCTGATGCCGAAATCGGAGCAGGCGCATCCCACCATAACCGCCCTGCAGCAGAGCCTGCAGGCGGCGATTGCGGATCCCAGCGCCAGCGTCAGCGTCGCCACGCATCTGCGCCACCTGCATCATTCAGGTTACCAAGTGCGCGAGCATCTGTCGCTGGACAACTGGCATGCACTCAATCGCATGCCGTCGCTGGTGCAGGAAAAAATCAACTCGCCTACGGCCATGCTGCACGTTCTCAATAACGTTATCCAGGGTTGCTCGGGTCTGGCCGGCCATGCATTGGACGACATGACGCGCGATGAAGGCTGGCAGTTTCTGATGATTGGCCGGCACATCGAGCGCATGGTGCACCTGGCAGCCCTGTTCGACCAGTTCATGCAACTCGAACCGGCACGCCAGAATGCGGCGTTGACCTGGTTGCTGGAATCGTCGAGCAGTATCGTCACTTATCGCGTGCGTTATCGCCGCACGCCGGAGTGGCTGCAGGTGCTGCATCTGCTGGTGTTCGATGTCAGCAATCCGCACAGCATCGCCTATCAGTTCCGCATGCTGCAGCACTACCTGACCGATATCGCGCAGCAACTCGGCATCCTCAGCATGAACATCCCGACGCACCTGAGCGAACAGCTCAACAGCTTCGCGCTGCCTGATTTCGCGCGCGACGCGGCGACTTCGGAAGTCGCCGGCGAGCGACTGATCCAGCTCATGCGCGAAGCACGCGGCGCCGGCTTCTCATTGACCGATGATCTGTCGCGGCATTTCTTTACGCCGCTCAGCGCGCCGGTCAGCCATGGAGTATGACAATGAGCGACGCCACTTACCACATCATTCACGAGACCAATTATCAATATGCGACATCGGTACGGCTGTCGCATCAGGTGTTGCGCCTGACGCCGCGCTCGCTACCATGGCAGACCTGCACTTCGCATTTCATCAATATCCTGCCGGGACCGACCAATCTGATCAATCTGTACACCGACAGCTTCGGCAACGCGCTGCAGTCATTCTCACTGGATCAGGATCACGCCAGCCTCGACGTCTATGCGGAGTCGTGGGTGGAGATTTCATCGCGTTTGTTGCCAGCCGTGACGCCGCCTTGGGAGTGGGTCGCCGAGACGCTGTCGTATCAGGCCGGCCGCAGCCTGTCGGCCGATATGCTGGAAGCGTCGCGTTTCCTGTTCGAGTCTTCGCATGTCAGGATCAAGCGCGAATTTGCCCGTTACGCCGCCGAATGCTTCACGCCGGGATTGCCCTTGCTGGACGGCGTCGAGGTACTGATGAAACGCATCTTCAATGAATTCACTTTCGATCCGGAGGCGACCACGGTGTCGACCCCGGTGACCGACGTGTTCGTCAGTAAGCGCGGCGTGTGTCAGGACTATGCGCACTTCATGTTGTCCTGCCTGCGCTCCCTGGGTTTGTCGGCGCGTTACGTCAGCGGCTATCTGCTGACGCAGCCGCCACCCGGCCAGCCGCGCCTGATCGGCGCGGATGCGTCCCATGCGTGGGTTTCGGTGTATTGCCCGGGCCAGGACGGCCAGCCGGATTGCTGGATCGACGCTGATCCGACCAACGGTATCTTTCCCGACACCAGCCACATCACGCTGGGATGGGGCCGCGATTTCCTCGACATCTCACCCCTGCGCGGTGTGCTCATCGGCGGCGGCCAGCAAACCATGCAGGTGGCCGTGACAGTGATGCCGGCGGAAGAAAAACCGGGATTGCCTTTCGCCATCTGAAGCGGCGAAGCAGCAGTCCCGTCGCGCTGTCAAATCAAGCGGCTTCGACGAGCGACAGATGCGCTTGCCATCCCGGCGTGACGTCGATTGCGTGATGATGTCTTCCTTCAATGTCGTCGACAATAAAGATATCGACTGCCTTTCTCAGATCCTGTGCCTGATCCTGCAGGGATTGCGCTGCGGCTGCCGCTTGTTCCACCAGGGCGGCGTTTTGCTGGGTCACTTCGTCCATCTGCACAATGGCATGACTGATTTCCTGCAAGCCGGTGCTTTGTTCCCGGCTGGCCGCCGCAATCTCGTTGACTACCTCAGTCACATTCCCGATGCTCGTCACCACGTCCTGCATTGCTCGTCCTGCATCAGCGACAAGATGGTTGCCCACTTCGATGTCGGCCGCCGAGTTCTGGATCAGGCTCTTGATTTCTCTTGCGGCAGTAGCACTGCGCCGAGCCAGTTCCTGCACCTCTGTAGCAACGACGGCAAAACCGCGGCCTTGTTCGCCGGCGCGGGCGGCCTCCACGGCAGCATTCAACGCCAGCAGATTGGTCTGGAAAGCAATGCCATCAATCACGGCAATAATGTCGATGATCTGTGTTGAAGAATTGCTGATGACGCCCATGGTTTTGACAACCTTAGCGACCGCGTTACTGCTCTGTGTTGCGGTCGCTGCGGCCATCGTCGCGAGCTCATTGGCCCGGCGTGCGTTGTCGGCGTTTTGCTGCACTGTCGCCGTCAGCTGCTCCATGGCTGATGCCGTCTGTTCCAGAGCGCCAGCCTGTTCCTCCGTGCGTGCGGATAAGTCGAGGTTGCCGGAGGCAATTTCGGTCGTGGCGGTGGCAATATTCTGGGCGCCGAGACGAACTCTGCGCACGATGGCAAGCAGGCTGGCGTTCATCGTTTTCATTGCCGTGAGCAAGCTGGCAATATTTTCGTCGTCCGGCTTTACCGTTGTCGTCAGGTCGCCGGATGCGATTCTTTGTGCGACCGTTGTTGCATAGGCAGGCTCGCCGCCGAGTTGGCGCAGCACGCTGCGTGTGACCATCACTGCCGCAACAATACCTACGAGGAGCGACGCCGCGCCTGCAAGCAGCATGCTGGTATAAGCAAGTTGATAAACCTTTTCCGCATCGTGGTTGGCTTCGCTGCTGAGGCGGTCTTCGAGCGCCACCAGTTGTTCCAGTAGCTGGCGCCGCTCCGCCTGCAGAGCTGGCAGGATACCGTTTAGCAAATTACCGACGACGGCGCTGTCGTTATGTGCAGCGCTGTTGATAAGTTGTGTCAGGATCGGCATGGCTTTTTCGGTCTTGACTCTGATGAGGACTATGGCGGATTTCTCTTCGGGTGTCGTCTCTGCCAGAGTTTCGAACATGTCGCTGAGACGCGATTCGGCCGCACGGTAGTCCTGTGTATGCTTTTCCAGCTGCAAGCCTTGTTGTCGCAGAACTTCGGGACTCTTCGCCAGCGCCATGTTGCGCAGCGAAAGCGATTGTTCATAAAGTGCGGCGCGCATGGTCGATAGCTCGCGAATCTCTGTGTTGTTGACGTCGGTGATAAGGCTGATTTTTTGGTGCATTTCACGCATGCCGACGATGCCTGTTGCAAGGATCGCAGAGAGCAAAATAAGAATCAGGGAGAAAGCCAGGCCAAGTCGCATAGCGACCGTCGTAGTGGAGAATTTCATGTCACGCCCTTTCGTCTATTGACGTCAATAGGAAACATTGCACGCAGGCGCGTGCAAACATATTTCCAGGGGAGGGCGTGCTGTACGACTCTGCCGTTACGCCGGTGGCGTTCTGATGGTGTACTTGATGAAGCGTAATTCTATAGAAACTTGCCAGGCGTCAATGCCGAGATATGGCGGGGTTTTCCATCGGTATCTTTGATCGAATACTGAATATACCGAGTACGCATGAAGGTGCTCCTTGCGGCGCATGCAGGCGATCGTTCGACAGGAAATCTGGTCAATGAAGCGGCTGATTTTCATCGCTCATTTTCTAAAACAAACTCAATTTCATCCTGTTGTCGTGTTCAGGCGCGGGGAATTCCAAGGAAGCATCCTGGCATTTTTTCTTCTGAAAAATGTTGTTATATAACAAATCTTTATCTATTGATAAAAGTTTCTTGTAAGCACTTATTATTTCTGGGAATATCACTCTGTTCCGATTTTTTTGTCTAACTTTAAAAAATTGGAAAGATTTTTGAGTACATTTGTACAGTAGAAGAATAAAAATAAGCGGTGATAATAACTATTTAAGTTATTGATTCTTATTGTCATTTGCATTTTTATTTGTATTTTTGCAGTGTTATTAATGCGCCACGACACATATAAAGTGTGTTTTTTGCGCCAACGTGTGAAGGAAAAATAGAAATGGCAACAGCAGCAGATCAAATGAGTACTGCATATCCCATCCCCACTTATCGCTATCGCGTCCACATCCGCGGCGCCGACGGCCAGGATGCCGAGTTGTTGTGCAGTGGGGTGTCGGGACTTGAACTTGGGGTGGAAACGGTCGAATACAAAGACGGTTTTGGCAACTGGTTCCAGATGCCCGGTCAGCGGCAGGCGATCAATGTCACCTTGAAGCGTGGCGTTTTCCGCAAGGATAGCGGCTTGTATGACTGGTTCAATTCCATCACCCTCAATACGGTCGACAAAAAAGACATCACCATCAGCCTCACCGACGAATCGGGCGAGACCCCGCTGGTCACATGGAGTGTGGTCAACGCTTTCCCGACCAAGCTCTCGGCGCCCAATTTCGATGCCTCCAGCAATGAAATCGCCATCGAAGAAATGACCTTGCTGGCCGAGCGCATGTCGGTCGAATTCAACTAGGCGCTCAGCGCGTAGTGCTCATGGGGCGCTGCGGCGCCCACTTTCCAAATTATTGAAAATGTTTCTCTTGAGTGAGAAGGGGCTTTCCATGTCTACACTTGTTACACCTACCTATCCCGGCGTCTATGTTGAAGAGCTGTTCAGTCTGTCGCTTTCCGTCAATGCCAGCGCCACCGCTGTTCCGGTTTTTGCAGATGGAATCAATGCGGGCAGTCCTGCGGTTGTCCGGATCAATTCGTGGCTGGAGTTTCTGGCTGCGGTTAAATCCTTTGATCCCCGAAGGCTCATCCATCGCTGCCTGAGGGCTTATTTTGAAAACGGCGGCGGGTACTGCTATCTCGTCCCCGTAGACAAGTTGATTGCCGAAGTGCCCAAGCTGGACGACGTCACCTTGCTGGTCGCAGCAGGTCAGGACATTTCCGGTGCCGTCGCCCAGCTATGCGGGCCGGGGAAAAGTCTGTTCGCCATTCTCGACACCTCGGATCTGACGCCTGAGGAGTTGAAGAACCTGGCTGACAGCAAATCCTCTGCCGCAACCCCGGCCGGCGGCAAGAAGAAAAACAATGCAAGCGATGTCGCTGCCGAAGGCGTCGTCGTTGTCGCAGATGTTCCGGTAATGCCCTATCCTCCAGAGCCCAATATGCATACCGCCATCTATTACCCCTGGCTGCAGGCGACCTGGGCCAACGGGATTGTTGAGGCCGATGAGAACGGTGAGGGCGGTGCTGAGTATAAAGACAAATACATTCCCCCCAGCGCCGCCGTCGCGGGCATCTATTGTTCTGTCGACCGCGAACGCGGCGTATGGAAGGCGCCGGCAAATGTAGCGTTGAAAGGCGGATTGACGCCAAAGTACAAGATCAGCGACGCGCAGCAAGGCGACTACATGGAAGGCACCAACGCGCTCAACATGATTCGCGAATTCCGTAATGCCGGCACGCTGGTATGGGGTGCGCGCACCCTTGATGATACCAACAACTGGACCTATGTTCCGCTTCGTCGCCTGTTCGACGCTGCTGAGCGGGATATCAAAAAAGCCATGAGATTTGCCGTGTACGAACCCAATACCGGCTCCACCTGGACACGCGTTAAATCTGCCATCGACAGCTATCTGCACGGTCTCTGGAAGCAAGGTGGCCTCATGGGCGCCAAGCCGGAAGAGGGCTTCTTTGTCCAGATCGGTGAGGACGTCACCATGACGCCGGTCGATATTGAAAAAGGCCGCATGATCGTCAAGATCGGCCTGGCGCCGGTGCGCCCGGCGGAGTTCATCATCCTGCAATTTACCCAGGAAATGACGCAGGCCTGACGGGTGTCGTGCCGATCCATGCGGCATAGCGCGCAAGGCGTCTCACCTTGCAGGAGCAGTGAGACGCCTTGAGCTGAGTTCAAGATGAGGAGAGTGTTATGGCAGCACCAGGTACTACGATAGAGGAGCGCGGAGGACTTGCCTTGTCGGTGCAGACAAGTCCAACGGTACCGGTATTGATCGGCATTTACTTCGGCGCCGACGGAGTGAGAGTGCCAATGGCGAGAGGATGCGTCCGCGTTGAGACCTGGTTGGATTATGTGGAGAAGTTCAGTGCGGCGTCGACGAGCATGGTGGCCAACCTGACGTCAACGCCCGACGCCTTGAAGGCCTCCTATCAACATGAGCTTGACTCAATCAACGTCGACCCTTATTCAAGAGGTCCGGTAGCGCTCCGTCATTATTTCGAAAACGGCGGCGGCCCCTGCTACGTGCTTCCTTATGCTGCTGCGGCTGATTACCCTGGTTGGACTCAGCAGATCCAGAATGCCGGCCCCGAATCCGGCATCTCGTTGATTGCCCATATCGACAAGCCCTATCAAATGGGCGGTGCTTACGAAGGTTTGGCGCCATTGTTGGAGGGCGCGAGTCCCTGTTTCCTGATCACCAGCAGCACAGATCCAGGTGGTAGGGTTACCTCCAGGCCTGAGCTTGATCCGGCCATGCAGGCGGCGTTTTATCATCCGTTTTTGAAAATTCCCTACCGTTACTGGAGAGACGACGCAACGATGGTCGTAACGGGATACAAAGACAGCGAGGATGATAGTGGTGCCACTATTTTCCTGGCGGAATTAGCGCAACGCAATCCTGCTCTCTACAAGAAAATCGTACAGAAAACCGATGAAAGAATCGCTGAAATTGGCGATATCGAGTTGCCGCCGAGCGCCGCAGTTGCCGCCGCCTACTGCCGTACCCATCGCGAGCGCGGCATCTGGAAAGCACCTGCCAATGTGACGTTGGTCAATGCCGTTCCGGCGTTGCTGGTGAGCGATGCCGAGCACGGCGACCTCAACGACCAAGGCGTCAATGTCATCCGCTATTTCTCCGGCCAGGGCGCCGTTATCTACGGCGCCCGCACGATGGATGTGGCGCAAACCGACTGGCGTTACGTTCCTGTGCGTCGTCTGTTCAACCAGGTCGAGCGTGATGTCACTGATGCCATGAAATTCGCCGTTTATGAGCCCAACACCGCGGCGACCTGGGTTCGCGTCAAATCCGCCATCGAGAGTTATCTGCACGGTCTTTGGCAGCAAGGCGGTTTGAAAGGCGCAAAACCGGAAGAGGGGTATGTCGTCGCCGTTGGCGAGTCGACCATGACACCGGAAGAGATCGTGGAAGGGACGATGATCGTCAGGATCGGTCTGGCAGTGGTGCGCCCGGCGGAATTCATCATCCTGCAATTTACTCAGAACATGGCGTAAGCCATCTCCAACCGACAAGGGATACGGAGTCATGAACAATTTCATGCAGCAACCCGGCGTCGTCTTTTCCGACTCGCTGATCGCCGGCGCGCAGTACGATGCGCCGACGGCGGTACCGGTGTTTATCGGCTTTACCGAGCGCGGGGAAACCGGCCGGCTCTACGCAGTCGCTTCGCTCGACGATGTCGACGCGCAGCTGGGCGGCAGCGATCCCGCAGGGCGCAGTATCTTGCATCATGCACTGCGGCATTATTTCGACAACGACGGTGTCGACTGTTTTGTGCTGTGTATCGATCGCTATGCCGCGCTGGAAGGGCTCGATGCCGTCGCTATCGCCGATATGCTCGCCAATGCGCAGCTGCTTTCGGCAGTTGCGCAGGAGCCGGCCATCACGCTGCTGTCGGTTCCCGATATCGTGCTCATTGACAGTGCACAGAGTGCACTCTGGTGCCAGGTGTGGCAGGCGCTTCTGCAAGTGCGACAAGCCCGGCCTGACGTGTTCTGCCTGTTCGATACGCCAGGCGCTGCCGCCGCCGCGATGCAATGCCGCGATCAGTTCAGTGCGCTCGACGATCATTATGGCGCCGCCTACTGGCCGCATCTGGTCACCGATTACCGCGACGCCGCCGGCGCGCGCATCATCCTGCCGCCGTCGGCAGCGGTGGCGGCGATATTCCAGCAGACCGACCGCGAACGCGGCATCTGGAAAGCGCCCGCCAATGCACCGCTGGCGCACGTGGTCAAGCCGCAATACGGCCCTGAGCAAAGCGGTCTGTTGTTTCAGCAGGATGCCGCCTCAATCAATCTGATTCGTAGCTTTCCCGGCAGAGGAGTGCGCGTCTGGGGTTGCCGCACCATGGCCGCCAATCCCCTGCAATCGCCCTGGCGTTATATCCAGATCCGTCGCCTGGCCTCGTACATCGAAACGCAACTGAGCGACATCTGCCGCTTCTTCGTGTTCGAGCCCAACAACGAGATCACCTGGATCAAATGCAAGGGCCTGTCGCGCGCCTGGCTGCGCAAGCTATGGCAAAGCGGCGGCCTGCTCGGCGGCAAGGAAGAAGAGGCGTTTCAGATACTCATCGGACTCAATGAAAGCATGACCGAGGCCGACCTGCAGACCGGAAAAATGATCATGAAAGTCGCGGTTGCGTTGCTGCAGCCCGCAGAGTTCATCGAGCTGCACCTGGAATTCAATACACGCGAAAGCCAGGTCACATCCGTCATTCCAACACAACTTAACAGGAGCGCAATCGCATGAACCGCGAACTTGAAGCGCTGGTGACACCCGTGGTGTCTCACCGTTTTCTGACATTGTTTTTATTCAACAAAATCATTCCCAGCCCGATCGATATCTTCTTCCAGAAAGTGTCCGGACTCAATCGCGAGATGGACGTGAGCCCCCATCGCCAAGGCGGTGACAACGTCGGCGAAATCTACCTGCCACAGCATGTCAGGCATGGCTCTCTCGTGCTTGAGCGCGGCGTCATGACCATGACGCCGCTGACCTGGACCTTCAACAACGTCATGAGTGAGTTCAACGCGAGCTACGTCAATGTTGTCGTGATGCTTCTCAATCACAAGTCCATTCCCATCAGCAGCTGGACGCTGACCGACGCCATGCCGGTGAAATGGCAAATGGGCGAACTCGACGCCAACAGCAACCAGATCCTGATCAACCGCATGGAGTTGGTCTATCGCGATATCAACTGGCTGGGGACCAAGCTATGACCATCGAAATCAGAGAGCTCATCATCGAAGCGCGTGTCCATGCCAACGCACCGGCGGCTGCATCGGGCTTGTCGTCATCGTCCTTCCCTGCGGCTGCATTGAGCGCGCCTCACGCGCCCGCACTGTCGTCAATGCAGCAGCGGCTGGCGGAAGAGCGGCTGGTCGACACTATCGCACGTCGCGTCATGGAACAACTGCGCGATGAGCGCGAGGTGCTGCGATGATCACGCTCGGACGCCCTCTGTCAAAACTCACCATCCTGGCCTATCTCGACCGCGAGCTGAAACAGCAGGTCGGCGGCATGGAGGTCGCCTACAATCCGGCATCCATCAACCTCAGCTATTCCACACGCTACGGCCAGAACGAATTCATCAACGACAGCAAGCAAAGCAGCCGCTACCAGCAAGCGCTGCCGGCCGCGTTGGAGCTGGAGCTGCTGTTCGATGCTCAGCTGCCCGGCAACAACAAGCCGATCGACGAACAGATTGCCAATCTGCGCTCCCTCTGCTGCGCCATCGATGCGCGCTCGGTCGAAACCCGCTTCCTGAAAATATCCTGGGGCAAGATGCAATGGCACGGCAAAGGCTATTTTGCCGGCCGCATGAGCTCAACCTCCGTCAATTACACCTTGTTCGACCGCAATGCGACGCCATTGCGCGCCAGCGTCAGGCTGACGCTGGCCGCCGACGAAAGCCTGCTGCTGCAAGCCTCCGAAAACGGCATCGCCCTGCCGCAGATTTCAGTCGTCACCGTGCCCGACATGAGCAACCTGGCCAGCATCGCTGCCGGTGCGCAAATGCTGGTCGGCATGAGCGACTACGGCATCAGCCTGGTCAACTACCTGGATGTCGCCTTTGCCAACGACCTCGACAACCTCGACGATTTCGAGGCCGGCGACTCGCTCGTCGGCAGGTCCGATGCCGACGACGCCAACTCGCCGTCACCCTGAGGACGCCCCACCATGAATGCAAAACTCAATCAGGCATCGCCGCCCGAACTCGATATTCAGGTCGGGAAAAAACGCGAAGCGCTCGCCTACCTGCAACCGGTCCTGCTGGAAACGCGCCATGGCGTCAACCAGATCGCCGGCGCAAAATTGATTCTGGTCGCCCCCGAGGGCACCATGAGTAATCTCAAGGAGCATGCGCAAGACGCCGCTCGCTGCGCAGTCGGCGCCGACATCGTCATCAAGACCAAAAGCGGCGTCGTGCTGTTCTCGGGCGTGGTGGTGCAGCAGGAATGTCGTCTGCAGAGAGACCGCGCCGAACTTGTGCTCAAGCTTCGGCATCCGCTGCAACGTCTCACCGTCTCACACCGCAGCCAGTTGTTCGAGAAAAAAACCGATGCCGATATCCTGCGCGCGCTCCTCAAGGAACACCGCATCGATCTCGGCCGGGTCGCCGGCCTGGGAGTCACCCATCCGCAACTGATCCAGTTCGCCTGTTCCGACTGGCAGTTCGTCAAGACGCGTCTGCACGCCAACGGCGTCTGGCTTCTGCCCACCGAAAAAGGCGTCGACGTCATCCAGCCAAAACTTGCCGCCAAGGCCGACCACACCCTGCAAGCGGAAGCGTCCCAGCTTGCCCCGGGCGTGCTGGAAGAAGCGCACTGGCGTTTCAGCAGCGAAGACCAGCCCAAAAAGCTGGAAGTCGCCGCCTGGGATATCACGCAACAGGCGATGTCGCGCACAGCCCTTGCCAAAGCCCCCGCCATTGGCAGCGGCGGTCTCGACCCCGCCCGACTGACCACGCTCAGCGATCTGCCGTGGGAACTCCTGAGCAGCATGCCCATGGCCGCCGACGAACAAACCGCCCTGGCCGCGGCGCGTCTGCTGGCCCAACATGCCCAAGGCGTGCAGGCCAGCTTCACCGTGATGGGCTCGACCGCCTATAGTGTCGGAGAAACTCTGGCGCTCTCCGGCTTCGGCAGCCACTTCGATGGCGCCGGCATCATTACCGAAATTCGTCACCAGATGAGTCAGGGACTCTGGCGCACCACGCTGTCGCTGGGCTGCGATTGTGCGCGCGGCATCGATACGGCGCTGTTGCCGAGCGTGCCGTCCGGCCTGCATATCGGCGTGGTGGACAGCTACGCAAAAGACGCCGCCAACCTCGATCGCCTGCGCGTCACCGTGCCCGCGCTCAAGCTGGGAAAGAAAGCGCTTTGGGCGCGTTTCGCCGCCCCCTACGCCAGCAAGGACTGCGGCCTGTGCCTATACCCGGAAGCCGGCGATGAAGTCGTGCTCGGTTTTTTTGAAGACGACCCGCGTTATCCCGTCATCCTGGGCGCCATGCACAACCCGAAGAACAAGGCGCCGCATCCGCCCAGCGCCGACAACCAGATCAAGACGCTGCGCTTCGGCAAAGGCGACGACGTCCAGGTCCTGAGCTTCGACGCCAAGGAGGGCGCAGTCACCCTGGCCAGCGGCAAGGACCAGATGGTGCTCAAAAAAGGCATTGCCCTGAGCGCCGACAAAGACCTCAGCATGGCGGCGCAAAAAATCGACATCGCCGCCCGGCAATAACTCAAGGCGCAAGGACAGAGCGGCGTCACGATCAAGGGATCGAAAATCGACCTCACCAATTAAGCCGGCGATTGCCCGGGCGCGCAGCCTCGGGGCAACGCCATGCAGAGCGGCGTCGCAAAAGCGGCGCGGTCCCTGCCTTTAACGACATGGCCAACAGAGACAGAGAGCACACGACATGAATCCAAAAATTACCGGTATCTACGGTCGCGGCTGGGCTTTCCCGCCGGACTTCGACGCCATGCAGGGCGCGCAGATGGTGGAAGACATTGACGACATCCGCCAGAGCATGCAGATCCTGTTCAGCACTCAGTTGGGCGAACGCATCATGCGGCCCAACTATGGTTGCGACCTGCACAGCGCCGTGTTTGAAAACATCAGCGACGATCTCATCGCCGGCATCACAGCCAACATTACCGACAGCATCCTGCGCTACGAGCAGCGCGTGCAGCTGGAGTCGGTCACGGTCGACCAGGACCGGCAGACCCTCAACCTGCTGCGCGTGCAGGTCGCCTATCGCATCCGCGGCACCGATGCGGTGCTGCGCCTGGTCGGTCAGCTCGATATCGGCGACGGCCGTGGAGGCATCTTCGCATGAGCGCGCAACACATCATCATCGACGGCGACCTGCTGCAGTTCGACCCCATGTTCGGCAATCGCCAAGTCATTGTCACGGCGCCGGCCACCATCCGCGGCAGCGGTCGCGCCACGATCAACAGTCGCCGCATGTGCATCGTCGGCGATGAAAAAAAGGTGCAGGTCCCGGCCCAATACCTGATCCCCGGCTATAGCCCCGGCATGGGCATGCTCACCATTGCCGCGCTGGCCGGCAACCAGCAGACGCCGCGGTGCGCCAGCGGCGCCGCCCTGATCGTGCAGGGCCAGCAATTCATTGCCCGCTTCACGCCGACCCAGCCGGCCGTCATGAGCAGCCCACCCAACACGCCCGACGTCCCCGCGCCCAGCATGGGCAAGGGCCGCTTCATCGCCGGCCAGATGCTGGCCAGCGCCAGGGGCTGAGCATCGCGCGGCGATGCAATGCAGGTAAAGACCGGGCGCCGTGGCGCGCTCGTTGATTAACGGTTTGATTGATAGTGGATGCAGTGACCATGTCTGAATTATCTATTGCAGCAAATAAGGCGCCTTTTGTGTTGGATGACCGGTCGGTAGCGGAGCGGTTGGAGGACGTCGCGGCGTATAGCAGCCGGATGCCGTTTTCAGGCGGTGATTTGCTCACTGCCACCGGTAGTCAATATCTTCCCCCCATAGTCACGGAGAATATCCGCTTCGGTTGCGCCGTGGCGCTCAGTGCCGACGGAGAGACGATGGCAGTGGGGGCTTCGTACGAAATAGTGGATGGCAAGGAGGCAGGGGCTGTTTATATCTACCACGGCGAAATCTTGCAGCAAAAATTGTTGCTGAACTTGCCTGTCCGTCATTTTGGAACCGCGCTTTGCATAAGCGACGATGGGAATACCTTGGCCGTGTCATGTAGCCGTAGCCCGTTGGGCGAAGAAGAGGTGTTGGTGTCAGTTTATCTATTTACCAGAGAAAGCGGAGAGTGGACGCTTGCTCAAACACTCGATGGTACTCATTCGTTTGGCGCAGCAATCGCCCTTAGTGGCGACGGAAAGACACTAGCAATAGCTGACTATCAACTGGAGCTTGTAGGCAGCGTCTATGTATTTCATCGTGGCGATGTCTGGAAAGAAGCCTGCCAAATCTCGATGGCGGATTTTTTTACAAAGGGACGCGGGTTCAACTTTTCTCTTGGTATGGACAGCGCCGGTTGTTCGTTAGTCGTTGGGGGCTTCTACGGCCAAACTACGGCTCATGAGTGTGCTTATGTCGTTCTGCGTGAAGGAGATACGTGGGGAGTGCCATCGCCACTACCGGAAAATAATACAAGGGGGTATTCTGCCATGCATCCTGGCGGTAAGCGGATTGCGGCCGGGCATGAGGTTTTTTTTCTGCGGGATCATGTCTGGGAAAAACAGCCTGTCGACCTGAGCTCTAAGGTGAACGGTGACGCGCCTGAAGCGCTCAGTTGGGGAAATAGTTTGTTGGTCGCGACGTATACGTCGGCAGCGACAAACGAAGATCGTCAAGGGAATGTGGTCATCTATTCCCTGGTGAGCGATGTTCTGCACGTGGTGAGAACAATAGACTTGCCAGCGTCCAACTTTCTTCCCAGCCTCAAAGTCACTGTCAGCGTGGCTAAGAACGACGGAATACTGGCGTGGGGTATCCACGCGCCCGCTAAAGACAAGGCGGGAGAAGTGATCGTCTATGGTCGCGCCGATTGGTCGAACGTCCTTTTTCCTCTCACCGGCCATCAACCCGCCGCACTAGCCCAGCACTACACCAACCCCGCCCTCGCCGACGGCAACATGCTCCCGCACCAGGCCTTCATGCTGGGTTTCGAGCGCATGCTGGAGACGCCGCGCGCCTTGTTCAATGCCTTGCCTGCGGCGCACCGGCAGCTTTACTACCGCGATTTGCTGAGGCTCAAAGAACGCGCCGCCGAGCCGGACCGCGTGATGCTGTCCTTCACGCTCGACGACGCCACGCCTGAGCTGCTGCTGCCGGCCGGCTTGCTGGCCGACGCCGGGCAGGATGACGCCGGCACGCCCTGCCAATACCGGCTCGAGCATGACTTGCTGGCCAACCGCGCCCGCCTGAGCGATCTGCGCTGGTGTCAGCCGGACGCCACCGTGGGCCAGACCAGCCGCATCGTTTTTGACGAACAACAGGAATTGGCGTGGCCGGTGGCAGGTCTGCGCTTGTTCGAGGACACGCTGACCCCGCAAGCCGCCGCCAACGGCAGCGCGCTGGCCGCGACGGCATTGGCGATGTCCGGCGGCGTACGCGTGGTGAACGTGACGTTTGCAACAGCGTTCACAGCGGCTTCACTGAGTGGCGAGATCAGTTCCGCCAACGGCTGGTTGCCATTGACGGCGACGGCCGGCAGCGACAAGAAGAGCTGCGCGTTTACGTTTGCCGCCGATGCAGCAGCCAGTGCACCGTCGCAGGGGAGCGACGGTTTCGGCGACGCTGCTCCGGTCATCCGTATCGTCAGCAACGACGCTTCGGTCGTCCCTGACATCACGAACGTCAATGCCAAGGCGGAGAACGCCCCCGCCCTGTTCGCCACCGATGACGGCGCCGGCGACATCAGCGAGCGCCAATATCCTCTCGGCGCAGAGCCGGTACTCGGCTCCGGTTGTTTCTTCATCAGCGCCGACTGGCTCGGCAAACCGGATCTGACGATTACCGTCACGCCGGAATGGATGGATCTGCCGACGGTCTCTTTCAAGACCTGGTACACCGGCTATACCGGTACTGCCGCCAGCCCGACCAGCCCGATCGCCGACAATAACGAATTCAAGGTGCAGGCCTCGCTCGTCAAGGGTGGCGCCAAGGTTGCGCTGGGTGATGCTCAGCCTTTGTTCACCGCAAGTGCGACGGCGGCGCCTGTCGGGGCGGCCCTCACATTTACGCTGTGTACAGAAATTGTGACTGGTCTCCTGGCCGACAGCATCGACCCACGCGACGGCGGCGTATGGCTGGAGTTCACCTTGGTCAACAAGGATTTCCAGCACAAGCTGTATTGGCAGGCGCTGGCCGAGGGCAAGACCGTCAACCCGCCTTACACGCCGCAATGGAAGAGCATCAAGGTCGATTACACCAGCATCGACACTGCCGTCGCCAGGCAGTATCAGCTGTCGCCGTTCGGTCATCAGCTTGCCGCCGAGGCCGATGTGCCCGCGCTCGATCGCGCCCAGCTCTACCTCGGCTTTGCCGACCTCCGGCCCGGTCAGGACCTGCAGTTGCACTGGCAATTGCAAAGCCCGCAGGCGCTCGTGGTGGAGTGGCAGTATCTCGATACCGCCAATCGCTGGGTCCCGCTCAATGCCTACGTCAACGATGCGACCGATGGCCTGTTTCAGTCCGGTCTGTGGTCCGCCGTGTTGCCGCAGGACGCCTCGGACCAGGCGCGCGCCATGCCGTCGGGGCGTTGCTGGATACGTGGCCTGATCGATGTGCCGGCGCCGGAGACGCTGCGCAGCGCAGGCTATACCGGCTCGCCCTATCCCTGGTTGTCGGGCATCCATACCAACTGCGCGATGGCCGTGCTGGATCAGGCCGCTGATATCGCCGCCAGCCATTTTGCCCGGCCCTTGCCGGCCCTGACGATTGCGCAGCCGGTGCAGGCAATCGATGGGCTGGCGGCGATTGTGCAACCCTGGCCGTCGACAGACGGTCGCGCCACCGAGCCGGAGGCCGACTTCACCACGCGGGTGGCGGCGCAGTTGTCGCATCGCGGCCGCGCCGTCTCGTGGCGCGACGTGCGGCTGCTCTTGCGCGAGCGCTTTCCCGAGATCTACGACGTGCGCCTGCCGGAAGACGATCAGCGCGTCGACGGCGCCGGGGTGCAAACGCTCACCTTGATTCCCGCTCATGGCCGTATGGACAATGCCGATTCGCTGCGCCCCGAGTTCAGTCCGGCGCATTTGGAGCGCATGAGCGACTACCTCAGGAGCATTGCCTCGCCCTGGTTCCGCGTGCAATTGTGCAATCCGCAATACCGCACCGTTGAGGTCGCCTATAGCGTGACCTTCAACGCCGGCGTCAATCCCGACTACGCCGGTCGCCAGTTGCAACAAACCGTGGAGCAGCACTACATGCCATGGGCCAGGGACGGCGCCGACACCGACGTTGTCGCCGTCGGCTATCGCCTGGACTACTACGATGTAGTCGCGCTGATCCAGCAGCAAGCCTATGTGGCGCAGGTCGAGACGCTCACCCTGGACGGCAGGCAAGAGTCTGTCGTCAGCCTGCCGACCGAAGTATTGATACTGAACATCGCGCCGACCGTGTTGAGTACACCGTCTGTCGCACCATTCGCCAAGGAAGCACCATGACCACCATGCCGCCGGTCTCTCCCGAGATCAAGCAAGACATTCATTTCGACACCCTGCTCGAGCAGGCGCGTGCAGACATTGCCGTGCAGGCAGCACAGACATGGACCGACACCACCGAGCACGATCCCGGCGTCACCCTGCTCGAAGCCCTGGCCTACAACGTCTCCGATCTGTCGTATCGACACGTGTTGCCGTTGACCGATTTGCTGACGCCATCCGACGCGCCCGGTCAGACCATCTTTCCGGAAGTATTCGGTCCGCATCGCGCCCTCACCTGTGCACCGCTGACGTCGGACGACTACCGCCGCGCCCTGCTCGATCTGTATGACGAAGCCAATCAGCGTTTCTATTTCCGCAATGTGCAGTTGCTGCCGCTCAATAGCGACGATCCTGCCCGCTATCGATACAGTTACAACGCGACGGACCAGGTGTTCACGTTTTCGACCGCGCCGGAGGGCGAGACGATCGAGGAAAAATGTCTGCTCGGCGACTACATCCTGTATCTCGAGCATGCGCGCGATGTCACGGCAGAACAAGCCCGGCCGGCGCTGGACGAGTTCCTACTCGCGCATCGCAATCTCGGCGAAGGTGTGCGCAAGATCGTCAATCTGTCACCTGCCGAGACCGCGTTGAACGCAAGCATAGATCTGGACGACGATGCGGCGGACGTGGCGGCTGTCCTGGCCCAGATTTATACCCTGACGGAGAACTATCTGCGGCCGCCGGCACAGCGCGAAGCAGCTGCTGATCTGGTAGCGCAAGGATGGCGCAGCGACGCCATCTATCAGGGGCCCGAACTGCAGCATGGCTGGATTACGCAGTTGCCTCCGGAGCTGGACTACAGCGTCGATCGCATCACCAATTTCATGCCGTTGCTCAAGCAGTGGGCGGCAATTCCGGGGGTGAAGTCGATACGGTCATTTGCCACCCCCGATGCCGTCAATCCATGGCTGGAAAAGACGTCGGCAGGGCAGTATCGGCGTGCTTTTGGTGTCTATCCGATTACTTACCTCGCCGATGGGCAGCATGTGAAGCTCTTCAAGCGCGGGCGTCAGGTGACTGCCACCGTGGCCGAGATCAAAGCACGGCGTCCGGTGCCAGCGGTGCCGACGAATACTCCCATCACCCTGTCCGCCGGACGCTGGCGCAACCCGGCCCGCTACAAGCCCGCCGGTCAACGTTTGCCGGCCTGCTATCAATTGCAGAATCCGCAGCCGGATGGTCGGCAGACGCGCTTGCACCAGTTCCTGCTGCCGTTCGAGCAACAGCTCGCCAATGGCTGCGACCAACTGGCGCGGTTGCCGGCGCTGCTGTCGTTCCTGCGTCAGGATGGCGGGGAGGGCGGCGGCGAAGGCGGCAACGCCGCGCGCCAGATCTGGGGCAGCCAATGGCCGTTTGCGGCCGACACCATTCCCAACGCCATCTCCAACGAGGTGCACGATGCCTACCGCGGCGCGCTGGAAGACTATAGCCGCAACGCCGCGCAAAGCACCGCCAAGGAACTCGACATCATCGACTACCTGCTGTCCTACTTCGGCGAGCAGCGCGCCTCGCGCACGCTCTTGCTGCAAGACGGCGACGACGCCTGGCTGCGCGACTTCCTCGCAGTGCAGCGCGGTTACTTGCAACAGATTACCGAGCTCACCTATGGCCGCGCCAACATCCGCGTCGACCGGGTGTCGGCCGTGCAGCGTCGCATTGCGGCCCGGCTGGGCTGGGCGCCGGAATTGTTCGATCAGGCCGATCCGGCGCTTGATACCTTGCCGTTTTATATCGTCGAGCGACGCGCCTTGCTGCCGCAACAGCCGGATCCAGCCTACAACGCGCCGCAGACGTCGGTGGCGCTGGATTATGCGCTTGATGACGGCGGCAATGTCATCGGCCTGACGCTCACGGTGGCCGACGGCGTCACGCTCAAGGTGGGGCAGTTGATCGATTTCGTCCTCGGCGAGGGTGGCGCGATCAGCTCCAACATCATTCGCCGCATCGACGACCAGGTCATCACCCTGCTGTATGCGGACAACCGGCGTCTGGAGCGCAATGCGGAGCGGCTGATCGAGGCGCAGGCGGAAGCAACGCTGGAATGGAACAACAGCGACGTCTGGCTGTACGACATGAGCTACGAGCTGGCATATGCCGAAGAGGACGGCGCATCGCTACCGGAAGGGCAGCGTCGCCTGACCGTGAAGTCGTTTCCCCAGGACATGGCGATCGACGATACGGTCATCTTCACGCTGCAACAGTCGGCCACGGACCAGTCGGTTACCGCGGATGCGGGCAGCGTACGCGCCACACCTCATACCGCGACCGTAATACAGTTCGATCCCGTATCGGGGTTGCTGGTGCTGGCGATGCCTGCGGCGGAGTGGGCCGACATCGAGCTCACCGATGTGCATCGCTGGCGCTGGCACGTGGTGCCGCAAGAAGGGCGCGATCCGGATCGTTTTTCTTTCATGGTCAGCGTGGTGTTCAATCGTGCGATCGTGCAAAACGTCGCCGATACCGAAGCCGCAGTGGCCTGGATCAGGCAAGTGGTTGCCGACGAGATGCCGGCCCATATCGTGCCGCGCCTGCATTGGCTGGGCGAGCAATACTTCGGTGAGTTCGGCAGTGTGTACGCGCAATGGCAAAACAATGGACAACCCCTTGGCGACCTGTCGTATCGCCTGCTGGAGTTGCTCGCCATCGGCCAGTTGCGCGAAGACGTCGGCGGCATCAATGCTCTGCGCATTGCCACCCAGGCGCAGCACGATGAGGCTGTCGGTGAAGACGGATCGCAATGGGACTTCGACTACATCAAAGACAATGAGTTGTTCTACGTACCCTCATCGGACATGACTGATCTGCCTCTTGTTTCTTTGCGGATGACCGCTCCTGAAATGAATTGGAGGCACGATGCCGTTTATCAGGGAGCCGGCGCTTTTATTGCGTTTGATTCCGAGGTTGGTCCTGTTGATCTGATTAGCGAGGGGGAGGCTTCTGCTCATACGTTGTTGCACATTTCTCTTTCGGATGCCGATGGTGTACAGCATGCAGTTGTATTGCGTGCGACGAAGAGAAACAATCCAGAGCATCTGGAACGACAAATGAACGATAGAGGATGGCCTGGCGGTTCTCTCGATGGCTACCATCTGAAGCTGTCGTATCTCAGTGAGGACAATCCCGATGTTCCGAATGGACGATACAGCGGTTATCTGAACCTCGCATTGGCGTATAGCGATGCAGAGCAAAAAACAGTAGCTGCCAAGCGACTTCAGATTGAAATTGATTTCTCAGTTTCTTGAAAAAACGTGGTCGCATTCAGCGATCAGTCATTCCATTTTTTATTTTTGCAGGAGAAATTTATATGAAAAACAAGATCAATTCCGGTAGCAATGTGTCGCAAGAAGAATTGACATCATCGGCAGCGCCGGACAACGGCACTGGAAAAGCTTCGCGCACCATTGTTCCGGTCGCCGATTTGAAAACCCGTTTCAAGGCGCAAAGCGTGCCGCTCGAAAGCGACTTCGCCAATTTGATCGACATGGCCCACGCAGGATGCAATGCCGTCGGCTTGTCCGTGGACACACCCGGCGTCGGTGACGGGCTGAAACTCAGTGGCCCGAAATTGGCTGTCAAGTCAGCGGAGAATGGCGCGTTGACAATCGGTGCAACCGGCGTGAGCGTCAACCGCGGGAACGGATTGACGAAGTCGCTGGACACCGTCCAGGTTGGCGGAGGAACTGGCATTAAGGTCAATCCAAACGATATCGCTGTTAACTACGCGCCCTATGGAGGCCTGGACTATGTGAAAACAGCAGGCGATGCCGGTGGTTCTTCGGTTCCGGGTCAATTGAAGTTATTTCTGGACAGGACGGACAATTCTACGTGCGGGCTCTATGTTGATAATGCTAAGGGATTGAGTGTGAAGGCCGGTTACGGTATCCGAGTCGGTACAGATGTTTCTCTCAAGTTTCAAACTAATAGTGCACTTTTTGCGACAGCGGAGGGTGCCAGCGTTAATCGAGGCAACGGACTGAAAAAAAATACCAATGATATTCAGATTGGCGAGGGTGTTGGGATCTCGGTCGATGCGAATGCTGTTTCGGTAAAGGCAGCGTCAACGGGCGGGATTCTTGTGGATGCGGCTGGGGTTGGGCTGAATCTTGATCCGCAGTCTCCGATAGCCGTGAATTCGAATGGAGGGATTTATCTGGAGTACAAATCGCCATTGTCTCTGGGTTTGTCTGGGGAGGATCCAGTTTTGCAACTTGCCTATAATCGAAATGAGTTTGAAATAATCGAAGGACATGGATTCTCTCTAAAAAGAGCAATGCCATCTGGCATGGTCACCATGTTCGCCGGCGAAAAAATTCCCGACAACTGGACCCTGTGCGACGGCAAGGATAAACGCACCCCCGATCTCAGCAAGCAGTTCATCGCTAACGACGACCCCGCGACCCGCGCTGCCCGGCCGTATACGCTGAGCTACATCATGCTGACCGGCGCGGACGACGCCTGAACCCGGAGCGCCGTTGCCCATGTCGCCACTCTCTTCCGGTACGCACCGCATCGACTGCCTGCGCCTGCGCCTGCATTGCCCGGGCGTGATCGGCGACGCCGTGCAGCAGCGTGCCAGCCGGCTGTTTCATCGCCGTCTGCGCGACGCGTTGGCGCGCGTCATCGAGCACGCCTGGCAAGCCGGCGATGGCCGCGCACAGCGTATCGAGCGTCTGACCGTCGATGTCGGCGACATGGCGCTGGCGCAGTTCGACGAACAATTCGTCGGGCGTGTGGCGGAGGCGCTCGGGCTGCGCTTGCGTACCTTGCTGTCGGGTGCCGGCAAGGCGACGTCGCAGGCGCAATCGGCGCAGGCGATGATACAACCAACAGCGCAACCAACAGCACAACCGACACCTGCCGCTGCGGCCGACGAGGCGCTGGCCGTGCTGCTGCATTACCTGCAGAGCGGCGTCTTGCTGCAGCCTTCATGGTGGCAGGCGCAGTCGCCGGGGCGCTGGTTGCAGGCGCAATTGCTAGCGCCGTCGACGCCATTGGCGGCGTGGCGCGATGCCCTGGCCGTGTGCTGTCTGCAGGCGGCGCCCTTGCGTCGTCTGGCGACGACCTTCGGCGACGCCGCCCTGCGTGCGCTACACGCGCTGCTGGCGTCCGCTGCCCCGGCCTTGCCGGCGGCGGTCGACTGGCCGCCGTATCTGTTGGCGGCGGCCTTGCTGGCGAGGTCGCGCGATCCAGGCGCCGTTGCCTTGCCTGCGCTGCCGCCCGCAGGGGTGGCGGTGCCGCTGCAAACAGACGCAGCAGCCTACTGGCGTCATGTTGCCGGGTGTCTTGCAGGGCAGTCGTGGCCGCGCACGTGGCAACCCTTGATGGCGGGCCTGACGTTGCCGGGGTCTGTCTCGACCACGCCGGTTTTTGCTACGACGCCGCTCACCGCATCGGCCGAGGCGCTGCCGCCGCCGTCAGCGGCGGCGTTGCTGCGGGCCTCGACAGCGCTTGTCGTTGCCGCGTCCGCTGCATCGGTCGACGTGCTGCCGGTCAGCAATGCGGGCCTGGTGTTGCTGTGGCCCTTGCTCCCGGGTTTGCTGCGCCGGCTCGGCTTGTTGCGGGAGGCGCAGTTTGCCGATCCGGCGGCGCAGCAGCGCGCGGTGTGCTGTCTCGATTGGTTGCTGTGGGAGTCGGGCGCCGATGCGTTGGATCGCGATGTCGATGCCGGCAGCGCATCGGCCTGCGCATGGCGCGCGCCGTTGACGCGGCTGTTGTGCGGCTTGTCGCCGACGCCGGACGAGAGCGAGGCGCCGGCGCACTGGGAGCGTCCCGCCGACGCACAGCAGGAGATCCTGCGCGCCTGGCTGGATACGGCGCTGTCGCACTGGCAGGACTTGGAACGCTGCAGCACGCAGGATTTCCTGAGCCTGTTCCTGCAGCGTCCCGGTGTGTTGTCGGTGCAGGCCGGCCATTGGCAGTTGACGGTCGAACGCGAAGCCGGCGATGTCTTGCTGGGCTCTCCGCCCTGGCCGCTGGGCGAGATTCGCTTGCCCTGGCTGGAGCGGCCTTTGCGGGTTGCCTGGCTGACGCCGTAGTTGATGCTCTTGCGCGTCGTTGCCGTCGGCAAGACGCTTGCCCCCACACATTTATCTATTGAGGAAAATCATGTCGCCCCCTTCATCCACCCTGCACGTCTTGCGTAACCAGGTCGATGTGCCGACCGATGCGCCGACCGATGCACATGACGCGCTGGCCGACCTGCTGGCTCACGTCGAACGTCTGGACGTCTTGGTGCAGCTGCACTTGCAGCGCCAGCAAGCGCGTGAGGACGACCGTCATAACATGGTGGAATTGGTATTGCCGCCGGAGCTGTTGCGGGCGCGTATTGCCCGGCCCGAAGGGCTGCCGGCCTGGGTCTCGCGCGCGGCCCCGGAGAACGATCCGGTGCAGCCGCTGACGCCGGCCGCACAACTGGCGCAGTCGGCGCTGGGCGCGCGCGCGGACCAGGCCGGCGGTCGCCTGGCTCAGCTAGCGCAGCGGTTTTCTCTGAGCGCGTTCGAGCGCGACGTGCTGCTGCTGAGCGCGTTGCCCATGCTCGACAGCCGTTACTGCGTGTTGCTGTCGTATCTGCAAAACGATGCCCAGCGGCAGTGGCCCTCTGCCGAGCTGGCCTTGCAGTTATTGTGCGGTTCGGCGCAGGAACGCTTGCAGCAGCAGGCGGCGTTCGCGCCGCAGGCGACGCTGCGGCGTTGCCTGTTGCTGTCGACACAAGCAAAAAAAGGCGTCGAGGTCGACCATTTCGGCGCCATGGCGCTGCGCATTACGCCGTCGGTGTTCGACTATCTGTCGGGGCGCGACGGCTTGCCTGCGTCGCTGGTGCAATGTGCGGCATGGCTGTCCAGTCCGAGGATGTCGGAGATCGATCCGGCGTGGCGCACGCGTTTGCTGGCGATGATGACGCCGGTGGCCAGCGGCCGGCCGGTGCTTTTCGTGCGCGGCCATGCCGGCAGCGGGCGCGCTGCGGCAGTGGCGTCGGCACTGGCGGGCGACGCCGGCAGGCAGGTCTTGAGCGTGGACCTGGAGCTGCTCCCGGATGACGCCGACCAGGCCTTGCACGCTCTCGTGTGCGCCCTGCGCGAGGCGCGTCTGCATCATGCCTGCCTGTTGTTGCGCGGCGTCTATGACCTGTCGGAGTCGCGCCCATGGTTGTTCCGGCAGCTCGCGCAGCAACTGACGCACAGCGACCTGCCGCTGGTTTGTCTGCTCGACATGCAGACGCCGCTGGTGTGGCTGGGTGAGCGGCCGCAACTGGTGCTGGAGATGCCGGTGCGCTCGCTGGCGCGCGACGAAATGCTGTTGCGCAGCCTGCTTGACGCGGCCTCGTCTGCACCCGACATCGATGTGCAGAATCTGGTCAGGCGGTTTCATGTGTCGGCCGATACGCTAGCGCAAACCGTGCAGGAAGCCGATCTCTATCGCCGTCAGCGCGCTCCGGACGCGCTGCTGTCCAATGCTGATCTGTACACGGCGTTTCGTCTGCGCGCGCAGCAGAACTTCGGCAAGCTGGCACAACGTATCGAGCCGGTGCGTACCTTTGACGATCTGATCGTCAGCGACAAGCTGACGCAGCAACTGCACGAAATCCTGGCCGCCATCCGCCATCGCAATGGCGTGCTGGAGCAGGGCTTCGGTCGAAAGCTGGCCTATGGCTTCGGCATCAGTGCGCTGTTTTATGGCGACTCCGGCACCGGCAAGACGATGGTGGCCGAAGTGCTGGCCGGTGCATTGGGAGTGGACCTGATCAAGGTCGATCTGTCGACCGTGGTCAACAAATACATCGGCGAAACGGAAAAGAACCTGTCGCGTATTTTTGACCTGGCGGCGGCGGACGCCGGCGTGCTGTTCTTCGACGAAGCCGACGCCTTGTTCGGCAAGCGCAGCGAGACCAAGGATGCGCAGGACCGTCATGCCAACATCGAAGTGTCGTATCTGTTGCAACGGCTGGAGAGCTATCCCGGTCTGGTGGTGCTGGCGACCAACAATCGCAATCATCTGGACACGGCGTTCAGCCGGCGGCTGACCTTCATCACGCGCTTCTCCTTCCCGGATCGCGCGCTGCGCGAGCGCATGTGGCGCGGCATCTGGCCTGACCAAATGGTGCTGGATGCGGATGTCGATTTTGCGGCGCTGGCGGGCAAGGTCGAAATCACCGGCGCCAATATCCGCAATGTCGCCTTGCTAGCGACCTGGCTGGCCGCGGAGCAGGGCACCCCTGTCGCCATGCGGCATATTGAGCTCGCCCTGCAACGCGAGCTGGGCAAGATTGGCCGCGTGCTGGGATGAGCGCCGCCGGTTTTCATGTTTCTTACCAGCGTCCGTGTCTGTCTGCCACGGACGCAATTTTCAACTATTGATCGAGAAAAACCATGTTTGAAACCGAAGAACCCGTTGCACCCGAGTTTCCTTCCGATGAAACCCTGTTGTCCTTGAACGAGGCCATTGCCAGCGCGCTGCTAAAGTACCTGCCCGAGGGGGTCATGGTGCGTTTCGATTTGCCGGACGCCGACGAGGTCCCGTCCGATCCGACCGTCAGCGTATTTTTATACGATCTGCAGGAAGACCTGCAGCTGCGCCACGGCGAGCAGCGCGTATTCGACTACACGACAAAAAAATTGCTGCCGGGGTATGTGCAGGTGCGCTGCTGCTATCTGATCACCTATTGGGATTCGATGATTAGCAGCAGCGGCGATTCGCCGTCATCAGGGCCGAGAAGCCAGTCGATGACCATGATGAACCAGGTGCTCAATGCGCTGTTGAACAGCCGCAGCTTGGACGGCATGGCGACTACCTATAGCCGCATCATTCCGCCGTCCGAACATCTGAACAGCCTGGGCAACTTCTGGCAGTCGCTGGGCAACAAACCGCGTCTGAGCCTGAGTTATGCCGTGACGGTGCCGATTCAGCTGCTCGACAAGAACGAAGATCGCAGCAAGGTCGAGACGACGGAAGCGGTATTGCAGCAGGGATTGGAACTGCCGGAGTCGCCCGTTGACGTGACTGTGCAGAATGCAGCGAAGCGTGCTGTGAAAAAAAAGTAGAAGAGGTTCTTATCCGGCCCCAGATGGCGAAGAAGGCGGCCATCGCCGATGGCAAGGGATAGCTATTTTCAAGGAAGCAACAGCAGACCCAAAAATAGCTGACCGTATTCAATGCAGATCCGACGTTGTATTGAGGGAAATCAATGCCAAAAAAATTCATTACGCCCGAACAGTCGCGACAAAACGAGCGAATGTTATTTTCAGGTCTTTCCGCAATTGCCGAAGAGCGCGATGAGATCGAATCTGACGATGATGAGGTCGGTCTCTGGGATGACTTCATGGCGTTACTGCCGCTATTGTCGGCACCGCCTTTACCATCTTCCCCGCTGCCGTCATCAGTAGAAGTGGTTATCGCTGTTTCGGAACTGGGAGGGCTCTCACCGGACCGCGCGCTTAGGGAATTTTTCCGGATTGGCGTTGCCCTGTTGGATGCCGGGGCGCAACGCGCTTCCTGGGCACCTTTGATTTTTCGTCTGATCGCTGCGCTAGGTGGGCCTGCCTTTGCAACGATCCTGTCAGTGGGATACTCGGCTCCTCAGTTCATCGCCATCATGCACAGCGACGATGCCAACATAAGAAAAATCGTGAAAACCATCGCTGCGCTGTTGGGATTGCTGCTTCCTTTGATGCCGGCTAATTTTTTGACGACATTCATCGCCGATCAAATCGATGGGTTGACGCCGGGTGTAGTCAAGGATTTTTTATTTGTGCGCAGTCAGACCGGGATGGGCACGATTGAATTGGCCGTCTTCGTTGTGTTGTCGAAATTGTACTTGCTGCATCCAGCGGTTAAGCAACCCGAGACGCAGGCGGGGCAGGCGATGGCGACGCAAGCCCCGGCCCTTGCGAGCTCGCTTGGCGCATGGGGAGACAAGCTTAATCTCATCGCGTCGCACAGGAGCAATCGGTATGCCGATAATTTCCTGCGCGCGTTCGGCGGCGATGCGCTAAAGCGTGTACAGGAAACCGGGCTGCCGGATAGCGACGTTGACATCTGGTTCGACGCGCAAACGTTCGATGACTCAGAGGATCAGGATGTCGATCGCTTCTTCCATCGTGTTTTGCGTACTGGCAACGATTCGTCAATCTTGCCAGAAGGTGATGGCTGCAGACTGGCGCAGGCCGATGTATCGATGGCCTCTAACGATGAGGGCATTAGTGCAAACCGGCCTTTGCTTGCAGTGAGTGCTGCTGTTGGCGTCGGCCGGCAGGCGCGCGCAAACTTGAAGAAGGTGCTGGTTTCAGTGGCAACATTGATTGGTGCAAGTAGTGTGGGATTGTGGCTATGGCCTCGCCAAAATGAGATTGCCGCGACCGGTGAGCGAAAGGATTGGACATCGGCGCCGCCGGATGTTGATTTGACCGTACCTCCCGCCGGCGACAATTCTTCGCTACGGGAGGTCATCGCCTCGCTGCTCGACATATATTGGCCTTGGCTGGAAGACGCCATTGACGTCGCGCAGAAAGTCCCGTTTTCTGAGCAATTGGCGCAAGCGCTGACGCAGGAAAATTTACAGCAAGAGATCCTTGAGCATCCCGATGTACTGCAAGCGGCGTTCATTGATTTGGGGTTACGTTATGAAGCCTATATATTCGATGTTAATGCGACGCCGAACACGATGGATCGCAGGAAGCGAAGTGTCGATCTGACAGGCAAGGAAAACGAAAGAAAAAAAATTGTCGGCGAGGTGGTGGCGGACGTCAGGGCGCATGCATTTCCCGGTAACCGAACGTTTGGGGGAATTCCTCATCGGACGGATCTGGTGATGAACGCAAATGAGACACGTGATCTGGAGCGTCTGCTGAGAGGTGGAGTGGAGCGCAATATTACTTATAGTATTTCGGCTATTTTGTCGTTTGATGAGAGACCTCGGTTTCAGATTCGCGATCCTATTTATAAAACCACTTGCCGTGCTCCGCTGCGTCGTCGCCTCGAAAGCCAGGATCAGGACGACATGAAGTCGGTGGAATATGAGATCGTTGATGACCTGCGGCGGGTCCGCGGCACAATTGCCATTTCAGGAAGATCCATCGTGGTAACTGAAGTTGCACGTGAGATTGACATGCAGTTACATGTCAATCGGACGGTTCTTTCGGCATGTCTGCAAGCTATGTGGATGACGGACACTCGCGATATCTTCCTGCCGAGAGCATCGGACGAACAAGGGAAAAGTCCTCCCCTTGAAATACGTGCACTGTCGAAACATGTAAATCGATGGCTGACGCTGCCCAATCTGCAAGGCCGGCCTGTACTGCAAAATGGTGTTTCGGGAAATTTGGATGTGTTTTTCCCTCCTTTGCCACAAGAGCAGAAGTCTTATTACAAAGCCACTTTACTAAGCCTGAATGACACTGAAAAAAAGGCGGTAATGCAGCAATTGCGCTGCCTTGATCTTCGTTTGCAAGTGCCGAAACTTGATGGATATAGTCCGGCTCTTGTGCGTGTCGGGGCCGCTACTCAGAGTGAGGGACGGCCTATTGCTGTTTATCGAAATCAAGATCGCAGCCTGCGATTGTCGCTTTACGGCGTGCCCGCCGATGTTCAGTCATGTGTCAGCGCTATTGAATCGCAAATCGATAAAATGAACCGGCAACACTGGAGAGATTACCTGGTAGACCTCGGACGCCGTTTGTTCATTCCGCATCCGCAAGCGCGTAATTCGTCAATTAAGTTGGGTGCTCGGCAGCGACCCATCCATATGCTTGCGATCAATCCGACGGGGAAAATCACTTTTGACAGCGTGCCAGATCGGCCGGTGATGATCGAGTGGCCGCGATTGCACGGAGCTGATACGCGGATACTCGATATGAAGAATCTGAATTTCGATGATCTTCTTCCCCGCTGGAATTTGTCGAAAACGACAGAGAACAATCAAGCCTTGTTTGTCTTTACCAGTGTGGCATCTGGCGTCAACATTACGCTGAAGGGCGATCAGGATTTGCTCGATATTCAACTCGCTCAGTTCCTGGATAAATTACAGTCTGCGCAGCAATTTTATGGGGAGTACCTGGCGATTCTTGGGGAATGTACCGAAACAGGGAATTATTCCTTCTGCGACAGGGCCTCCCTGGGGGAGTATCGCGCCGCCACTCCTCAATGGGCTCAGGACCGAGCTCGTACTTTTCTGAAGCAGAGAGGTAATTCATCCACGGCCAATGACACCATTCCCGATGGCGAAAACCTCAAATATGTTGCAGAGTTTACGTACTGCAGTCTGATTGTTTGGAGTCAAAGTGCCGCGTTAAAGAAAATTCCTGACAGGTATTGGGATGCGGCGCTTGATGAGATGTCTCAGATATCTGATTTTGATCCGTACGGATGGATTGAAAAAGTAAAAAGTCACTATGCGCAGTGGCAAGAGGTGGCATTGTTTTATCGCCAATTGATCAAGTATCTTTGGACTACCTATTTGTCGAATAGAGCGGATGACGGAACATCTTTTGCCGATGATCCTGCATCTGCGGAGATGAGGATCTGGATATTGTTACTCCGCAAGCTTGATATAGATAATCAATTTAAATTTCCATCGACGACGCATCCTGACGAAATCCGGATTGGCCAAGATATCCTCGCGATGCAAGAAATTCTGTGGAGGGGTAAAGATATTGATCTATTCTTTTCCCGGGAGGAAAGGGAAAATCTTCTGGAGAACGTTCTGCAGCCTGTCTCCGCGGAATCGCCGCGTGAGGATAGCGTAAACGCGACCCGCGTCGCGTCGCCGGACGGGATGGAGAAAACTGGCGCAATTGATGACGGTGCAGCAGATCCCCACCTTGTTGTCGCGAATAATCAAACCGATCCGATCGGTGTGACCAATACGACCAATACGACCAATACGACCAATACGACCAATACGACCAATACGACCAATACGACCAATACGACCAATACGACCAATACGACCAATACGGCTAACGGGAATATCAAAAATGACTCCGATGTGGATGAGATTTCTATTATTCGTCTGCAAGCCAATGCAACTCTGGAAGTGACTCAAAATGGTTCCGATTCCGGCGGCTCCAACGTATTGCCGATCCTCGGTCTCGCCAGTTGTGGGATCGTCTTGGTGGGCGCTGCTGCTGCTGTCAGAAAATTCTGTAGTTCAGCGCTTGCTGCCGGCGCGATTTCTGGAGGCTCGGGTATCGGTGCCGGTTCGGCCATACCAGGAGTGGCAGGTGGACTTGCTACCGGAGTCGGGGCGCCGTTGCTTATTCCGATCGGCGGGGTGGGTGGTGGGCTTCTGGTGGCGGGTTCGTATTTGATTCAATGCTTGGTGGAACTTGGATATCTTAGTGCCGCGCAAGGCGAAAGAGCGGTCGTTGTGGAGGCGGGCGGTGTATTCATTCTGGTGGTGGCAAGTTCTTTACAGGCGGCGTCTGACTTACGCAATGCGATAGAGAATCCCAGTGCAAAAAATATCGCCCTCACGATCGCAGATGGAATGGTTGTTGTGGGAACTGTTTTTGGGGGCGTGCCTGCTTGGGACAGATTGGCGGAGATACTTTCTGAAGAGGAGGTGCCTGCTGTTGGTGCAGTGGATGGTGCAGAGGAGGGGCGTGCCGTGGAGGACACGAGTTTGCTGAGGAGGCTATTTTCTGCCACAGAGGAGGAGGCGTCGATAACCGACGTGTTGGGTGAGCAAGGCGCGGTGCTCACTGTCGCCGGTGCCGGGGGTGTCGTGGGTGTGGGACTCTTGGAGAATGAGGGAGAAGCTACCGACACAAAAAAACAAGATGTACTGGATGCGAATGACCAGATAAGGCGTTGGGCCAGTTTGTTGAACGCAGGCTGATTGTTATCGTGGCTTTCTATTTTCTGTTTTACGGTTGTGGGATGACAGCATCTTTTTTGCCTCCGATCTGGGTTCACGGCGTGCGTATATGATCAATCAGCGCCAGCGTACGTTCATCCGGAGGAGGCGTCACCAAGCTGACTATGACCAGTGCTGTGACGCCGACCGGCACGCCGAAAATACCGGCCGAGATCGGTGCGATATGGAGCCACTGATTTGCGGCATGCCCGCCGAAAGCAGGATGGGTATGCAGCATGTAGTACACGCACATCACAAAGCCGCTGACGATGCCGGCAATGGCACCGGCCTGATTGGCGCGCTTCCAGAATATGCCGGCCACCAGCGCCGGGAACAACGTCGACGCTGCAAGCGAAAACGCCACGCCAACCATCGACAGAATGTCTCCCGGTTTCAGCGATGCGGCATACGCCGCCAGCAAGGCCACCACCAACAACAGCAATTTGGAAATCGTTACGCGCTTTTGCGACGACGCTGTCGGATCGACCACCTTGTAGTACACGTCATGTGACAGCGCATTGGAAATCGTCAGTAGTAATCCATCGGCAGTCGACAAGGCTGCGGCCAGACCGCCGGCAGCCACCAGCCCTGAAATGAAATACGGCAAACCGGCAATTTCCGGCGTGGCCAGCACGATGATGTCGCCGTCGAGGGCAATCTCGCCAAGCTGCACGATGTTGTCGTGATTGAGGTCGTTGATACTGACCAGTGGATTAACCTTGTCGATGTTCGCCCAGTAGTACACCCAGTCAGGCAGGTGTGCATAATTGCTTCCGACCAGTGAGGTGTAAATGTCGTACTTCACCAGGATCGCCAGCGCCGGCACCGTGATGTAAATCAGCATGATGAAGAAGAGTGTCCAGAATACCGACTTGCGTGCCTCGTGGACTGTCGGCGTCGTGTAATACCGCATCAGGATGTGTGGTAGTGCGGCCGTGCCGAGCATCAGGCAGAACACCAGCGCGAGAAAATTATTGCGCTTGATTTCGGAGGCTTCTTCGTCCTTGCCGGGGAAGGGTTCGGTTTGCGACACCGGCGGCTGCGCGCGTGCGAGGTTGTAGGCTTTGGCGTCGTTCCATTTACGCTCGGCTTCGTCTACGGTTTTTGGATACGCAGTCAATGCTCTGCTGGCGCTTTTTATGTCCGCCAACGATGCATGGCTGTTGCGTTTTACCTCTTCGATGTGATGTTGTGCATCAATACGGCCTTCCTCCCACGAGCGCGGCAGGTTCTTGAGTTTCTTGTCGAAGTCGTCTGCGCGCGCCTGGAAGATCGCGCTGACTTCCTTTTCTTTTGGATCGTCGGCGATGCGTTTCTCGGCTGCATTCAGTTTGGGCAGTACGGAGCCGTAGGCCACTTGCGGTACGGGTACGCTGGTGTGTTTGGCCGACAGCCAGATGACCGGGATCAGATACGCGAACAGGATGATGATGTACTGCGCCACCTGGGTCCAGGTGATTGCGCGCATGCCGCCAAGGAAAGAGCAGACCAGAATGCTCGCCAGTCCCAGGAAAATGCCGATCGAAAAATCGATGCCGGTGAAACGCGAGGTGATCAATCCGACGCCGTAGATCTGCGCCACCACATAGGTGAACGAAATAATGATGGTCGCGATCACCGCCAGGATGCGTACGAAGTTGCCGCTGTAACGACCGGCATAACGTTCTGCAAGGAAGTCGGCGATCGTGTACTGGCCGAACTTGCGCAGATAAGGCGCGATCAGCAGCGCCACCAGGCAGTAGCCGCCGGTCCAGCCCATGATGTAAGCCAGTCCGTCGAAGCCTTGCAGATACAGTCCGCCGGCAAGACTGATGAAGGTCGCCGCCGAGATCCAGTCCGCCGCTGTCGCCATACCGTTGAAAAGCGCCGGCACGCGTCTGCCGGCAACATAGTACTCGGGCACATCGGAAGTGCGGCAGACGACACCGATGCCGGCGTACAAGGCAATCGTGACAAACATGAACAGATACCCGATCCATGCGCGCGGCATGCCTTCGTGTTCCAGCACCGCCAGCACCAGCAGGAAGAGAATGAAGCCGACCGTGTACCACGCGTAATACTTGCTCAGGCGGCGGAAAAACTGTTTGTTAGTCTCCATGCATCTGCTCACTGTGAAGGTGCAACCGGCGCTCGGCGCGGCGCATCCAGATGGTGTACACCACGACGATGGCGAGATAGACCAGCATGATGCCTTGCGCCGCCATATAGAACGACAGCGGCCAGCCGAACAGATTGACCCGGTCCAGCTGGCGTGCAAAAAATACGGCAACGAAAGTCACCACAAACCACAGGCCCAGCAAGGCCAGCGTCAGCCGGCGTGTCTTGTCCCAATAGGTGGCCGGCGTCATGGGCACTGCAGAAGCGACCGGCGCCGAGGGCGGTGAGGAGGGGATCTTCTCGGTCATGTCAGCCGATGTCGTCAATGAAAGCCTGGCGCGGCGTCATGCGCAACACCACGCGGAACAGGCAGCCCGGCGCCTTCGGATCCTGGCTGCGCGGATTGTTGTGAATCTCTACCGTGGCATCGTGCTGCTGCGCAATCTCGCGTACGATCGCCAGGCCCAGTCCGCTGCCTGCTGCGTGCGTGCCGAGGATGCGATAGAAGCGTTCGAATACGTGCTTGCGCTCAGCCGGTGCGATGCCGGGGCCCGTATCTTCCACTTCGAGGAAGGCCAGACCGCTTTCTTCGTCGTCGCGGGCGCGTACCGTCACGCTACCTAACGCAGGCGTGTAGTGCAGCGCATTGTCTAGCAGGTTGTTGAGCAGTTCGCGCAGCATGATTGGATTGCCGGAAATCATGATCGGATGGCCGGGCTGCTCGAAGCCCAGATCGATGCGTTGCGTGAACGACATCGGCACCCAATCCTGCACCACCGTGCGCGCCAGTTCGGACAATTCCAACGGCTGGAAGGGCGACGTCTCGGGCGTTTGATTTTCGGCGCGCGCCAGCGACAGCAACTGATTGACCAGCCGCGTCGCGGACTCAGAGCTTTTGGCGAGTTGTTCGAGCGAACGATGGATATCGGCCTGATCCGTCTGGCGCAATGCAAGTTCGGATTGCATACGCATGCCGGCCAGCGGTGTCTTCATCTGATGTGCGGCGTCGGCGATGAAACGTTTTTGCAGCGCGATGGTTTGCGACAGCCGCGCCAACATGTCGTTGAGTGAGCGCACCAGCGGCGAGATTTCTTCCGGCACCTGGCCGGAGTCGATGGGGCTGAGATCGTCCGGGCGCCGTGCACGGATGCGCTGCTGCAATTCGGATAGCGGAGACAGACCGCGCGACAGCGCAAACCATACCAGCGCCAGTGCCACCGGCAGGATGACGAATTGCGGCAGGATCACACCCTTGATGATTTCATTGGCGAGCTGCGCACGCTTTTCCAGCGTTTCACCGACTTGCACTGTCGCCAGGCGCGGCTCTTTTGACGAGGCTGCGCGTTGCTCGGAGGTGCGGCGCAGGTCGACCTGCGTATAAGCGATGCGGACGTCGTTGCCGTGCAGGATATCGTTGCGAAACATCACCGTGCCGATACTCAGCTTGTCGTCGTCGGTCGGCGGCAGCGGCATGTCGCGATCGCCCTCGACGAACTCGCCGCGCGGGCTGGTGATCTGGAAGTAGATGTTGTCGATGTCGTCGGCACGCAGCAGATCGCGCGCCGATACCGGCAAACGTGCGACGGTCTTGCCGTTGACTTCAGAGACCTGTTGCGCGAGCACCGTGACGCTATCTTCGAGGGCGCGGTCGAACGGCTGGTTGGCGATGGATTGTGCGATCAGGTAAGTGATGGCGATACTCATCGGCCACAATAGCAACAGTGGCGCCAGCATCCAGTCAAGAATTTCACCGAACAGTGAGCGTTGAATGCGTTCTTCCGGTTGCGTGGCGATGGCGGCGCGGCGCTTGCCTTTGGCGGAGGTGGGCGGTGGCGAAGTTGCACCGCCGACGGCGTCGCGTACGTCAGGCATGCATTTCACCTGCAGGCGTGCCGGCACGAGCCGCGCAAAGGACGTTCAATGGAGAAAAGTAAAAAAGAGTGTCAGACGTTGGCTGCAACGCCGGTACCGGCGCTGGCGATGGAGTCGGGTAGTTTTTCGAGGCAATAGCCCAGTCCGCGCACCGTCGCAATGCGGATGCCGCCGACTTCGATTTTCTTGCGCAGACGGTGGACATAGACTTCGATCGCATTATTGCTGACTTCCTCGCCCCATTCGCATAGATGATCCACCAGCTGTTCCTTGGAAACCAGCCGCCCGGTACGCTGCAATAATACTTCGAGCAGGCCCAGTTCGCGTGCAGAAAGATCGAGCATTTGTTCGCCGATGTAGGCGATGCGGCCGACCTGGTCGTAACTGAGCGAACCATGTTTGATCACCGTTGGTCCGCCGCCGGCACCACGCCGGGTCAGGGCGCGCACGCGCGCTTCCAGCTCGGACAGGGCAAACGGCTTGGCCATGTAATCATCGGCCCCCAGATCGAGGCCTTGCACGCGTTGCTCGACCGAGTCGGCCGCGGTGAGGATCAGCACCGGCAGCCGGGAGTTGCGCGCGCGCAGGCGGCGCAATACTTCCAGCCCGGACATTTTGGGCAAGCCCAGATCCAGGATCAGCAAATCAAAATCTTGAGTGGACAAGGCGGAATCCGCTTCCACACCATTCTTGACGCAATCCGCCGCATAACCGGAATGACGCAGCGAGCGCGTCAACCCATCGGCCAGAACACTGTCATCTTCTGCAAGCAGGATACGCATGGTTAGATCCGCAGGAGTATGCGGCGTTGTCTCGTGTTTTATAAGAATATTGCAGTACTTTTTCTGCATATTCTACTAAATCGAGGGCCATTGCAACGCATAATCGTACTGGTTTTGCGCTAAAACAAGGAGCGGCGATTTACTTTGGTTTTTTTGACTAAGCCCTTGATAAATCAGCGTAATGCCCGCATCTGACCTGACTCTTGGTATAATTTTCCTGTTAATGGTCTGAAAACCTCAATGAAGCGTCTGTTTGCCCTCTTGTTGATCTGTCTGCTCCCCATGCAAGTATTTGCAGGGATGCTGACGTACAAGACCGGCATCGATTCTGCAGCACTGGAATTTCAGGTGCAGCAACAGCAAATGCTGGAAATGCAACGTTTGCTGACAGAAGTCGCTGGCACTGCCCAGACCTCTGTCGACGATCAGCAAAATTTGGCTGCGCAGTCCGACCAGGTTGATCAAACCAGCCAAGCCGACCGTGACGACGACACGTCGTATGCGGATAGTGAAGATTTCTCCAATCACGCCGGTGTCGGCGACGAAACCGTGCTCAATCCGACACTGGCTTTCATCGTTGATTCGGCTACGTTGGCACCGGCGCTGCGTAGCGACGATGCGCGTCAACCTCCTTTCCTCCCTCCCGCCGGCCGTCCGCCCCGGGTCTGATTCCCTTCTTGCCGTTCGCGGCAATCCCCGGTCTTCGTCCGCAGTGCGGCGATAGCTGACGGCACGCGCCTTCTTCATTTTGTTTTGTGATTGTTTTGCGTCGTGTCCGTCGTACCCGCCGCATCTGATCCGATGCCTTGACCTGGGTTGTTTTACTACCGGTTTTTATTGCTTTACGGCCGATGCGACCGCCTTCGCATCACATTCCATCTCAGGAGATAGCATGAAAAAAGTATTTGTCGCGCTGATAGTGGCTGCGATGACCCTATCAATTGGCGTAAGCAGCGTTGAGGCCAAGCGTCTCGGCGGCGGCGGCTCGTTCGGCAAGCAGTCGTCGGGTGCCAGCCGTCAGGCGCAAAGCCCGATGCAGCAGAACCAGGCCGCGCCTGCCAAGCCTGCTGCGCCTGCAGCAGCACCGGCTGCCGCTGCGCCGAAGCCTAGCCCATGGAAGGGTATCCTCGGCGGTGCGCTGCTGGGCCTGGGTCTGGGCGCATTGTTGTCGCACTTCGGTCTCGGCGGCGCCATGGCCAGCATGATCAGCACCATCTTGATGGTGGCTTTGCTGGCGTTCGCTGCGATGTTCATCTATCGCATGTTCCGCCGCAAATCGGAAGGCAACAGCAACGAGCGTCCGGCGTATGCGTCGGGCTCGGCACCTGGTGCTGACCAAGGCAACTCCACACCGGCGATCGGTTCCTTGCTGGAACCGGCACAGCCACCGAAGGCGCTGCAAGGCACTTCTTTCGGTAGCGGTGCTACGGCCGTCGGCGCTGGTACGCTGGGTGCTGCGGCTGCGGAGCAATCGTCTTACGGTATCCCTGCCGACTTCGATACGGTTGGTTTTGTGCGCAATGCCAAGACTTACTTTATCCGTCTGCAAGCTGCCTGGGACAAGGGCGATGCCAACGACATCCGTGAATTCACAACGCCGGAAATGTTTGGCGAACTGAAGCTGCAATTGCAGGAACGCGGTGCGTCGGCCAATCAAACCGACGTCGTGTCGCTGGATGCCGATATGCTGGGTGTGGAAACAGTCGGCAACGACTACCTGGCCAGCGTGAAATTCTTTGGTTTCATCAAGGAAGATCCGGCTTCGTCGCCAACGCAGTTCAACGAAATCTGGAACCTCTCCAAACCTGTCTCCGGCAACGGCGGCTGGGTGTTGGCTGGTATTCAGCAACTGTCGTAATGTGTTGATCGCTGGTCGGATAGCTCCGATCAAGCTGAAAAGCCGCTCTTCGGAGCGGCTTTTTTATGCTTCTTCAGTTTTCTTATTTCCCCTTGTTTTTCTTGCTTCCGCAACTCTTACGTCCGGTTGCGCGCTTGTCCTATGTCGCATGATTGGCGACGGCCGCATGATGATCTTTTGTGCAAAAGGAGAACACCATGCAACGACAAGCTTCCGCCGTCTGGAACGGCAGTCTGAGAGACGGTAAGGGTTCATTGACTACCGAGAGCAAGACGCTTGATGCAACCCAGTATTCGTTTTCAACGCGCTTTGAAAACGGCGTCGGCACCAATCCCGAAGAGTTGATTGCGGCAGCGCATGCCGGCTGTTTTTCCATGGACTTGTCGAGTCGCTTGGGCAAGGCAGGTCTTGCCGTTGAGCGCATCGATACCAGTGCGACATTAACGCTGGAGAAGGTTGAGGATGGCTTTTCCATCACCACTATCGTGTTGGATGTGAAAGCCAAATTGCAGAATCCGGATCAGGCCAAGTTCGACGAAGCCGTCGATGCAGCCAAGAAGGGCTGCCCGGTGTCAAAAGTATTGAAGGCAGAGATCAGCGTGCGCGCCAGTCTTGCCTGACGAATTTGGCGACACGTCTGTGCGTTAGCGCGTATCGGTAGGGTGCCGCTCTTGCGGCGGCTCTTCTTCCTGAGGAATCGTTGGACTCTGGTCTGGACTTGGATTCGCCGCAGTGCAGTCGCATGACACGGTGTCGTTCTTTCCGCGCATGGGATAACGCAAGGCTAGCGGTACGGCGATGATCGCCAGTGCGGCTGTGGCTGCGTCTAGCCAGTCCATATCTTTCTTTCGGTCCGGTGCCGGTCAGGCCGGTTTCCAGATCGCCACGTCCGTGGCATTGACCTTCTTCGGCAGCAGACCGGCAGCGAAAAACGCATCGGCGATACGCTGCTGTTCTCCCAGCGCAGTTACTACCACTGCCCGTACTTCGTAGCTGCGGCGACTGTTTGCCAGTTCGATAGTCGGCGCATCCAGGCCCCAGATCGGCGCTAGAAAAGCGGCCGCCTCCTTCGGGTTCTGGCGTACCCATAATCCGGTTTTCTTCAACTCGTCAAATACGATTGCCAGCACGTCCGGGTGCGCCTCGGCGAACGGCGTCGACGCCAGATAGTAGCGCTGGTAGTCGGCGATGTTGCGGCCGTCGGACAGCACGCGCACTTGCGTTTGTTTTTGCACGCCGGCGAGAAAGGGATCCCAAGTCACCCAAGCGTCAACGCTACCGCGTTCGAAGGCGGCGCGGCCATCGGCAGGCGTCAGATAGGCGGCATCGATGTCGCTGAACTTCAGGCCTGCTTTCTCCAATGTCGCGATCAGCAGGTAATGTACGCCGGCGGCCTTCGTGACGGCGATCTTTTTGCGCTTGAGATCCGCGACGCTTCTGATGGGGGAGTCGGCACGCACGATGATGGCTTGCGCAGAAGGCGAGGGAGCTTCCTGCGCCAGATAGGTGAGTCGGGCACCGGCAGCCTGAGCAAATACCGGCACTGTATCGGCGACGTCGGCGCTGAGATCTATGCCGCCGACATTCAGCGCTTCCAGCAAGGGCAAGCCACTGGAGAATTCATGCCAGCTGATCTGAACATTGCGCGGCGCCAGCAATTTTTCCAAGGTGCCGTTGGTTTTGATCACGGTAAGCAATGTCGACGACTTTTGATAGCCGATGCGCAACGGAACCGGTTTGCTTTGTGCGAAACCGGGCAAGGAAAAGCTTGCACTGCCGGCGGCTGCCAGTGTGGCGATGGCCTGGAGCAGTCGGCGGCGTTGTAGATGAGTCGTCATAGCAGGAATGATGAGTATCGAAAATGAATGATTAATCGGCGCGCGACGCGAGTACGTCGCGCCAGGCCAGCTTGCGCGTCTCGATACGTTTGAGCAGGCTGTCGGAAAGTTTGCCCAGCGTCGCCAGGATGATGATGGCCGCCAGCACAATGTCGGGACGGCTGCTTTCGCGCCCATCCGATAATAGGTAGCCGACGCCTTTAGTGGCGGCGATCAGCTCGGCCGCGACCAGAAACATCCACGCCAGGCTCAGACCGGTGCGCAAGCCCGTGAACAGATTAGGCAAGGCCGCCGGCAGCAGAATGCGGCGAATCAGATCGCGTGGCGGCAGGCCATGGATTTCGCCTACCTCGATCAGCTTGCGGTCGACATTGTGAATACCGGCAACCAGATTGACATAGACGGGAAAGAACGCGCCGATCGCAATCAACGCGATCTTGGGTGTCTCGTCGATACCCATCCATAGCAGCAGCAAGGGAATCCACGCCAGACTGGGAATTGCGCGCAACGCCTGAAACGATGGCTCCAGCAACGACTCGGCGCGGCGATGCATGCCTACCAGAACGCCAAAAGCAATTGCCAGCAAGGCGCCGATGGAAAACCCCGCAGCCACGCGTGCGACGCTGATGGCGATGTGGGCAAAGAGATCACGTTTGGCCAACGCATAGAGCGTCTGGGCAATTTCACTTGGCGGTGGAAGCAGGCGCGAGGGAATCAGCTCGAAAAAAGAACCGATTTCCAGTGCCCCCAGAAAGGCCACTGGCAGCAGTGCCCCCCACGGCCAGTTGATGACCTTCGCATTGTTCTTGCTGCCCTGCAGGCCGGATATGGCGATCGGGTCGGGGAGCCCGGCGTCGAGTGTCAAGTCGGTCTGATGTCCTTCCAGCGATAGCAGCGAGTGCGACTCTTTCATGGCGTCATGCCTGGCGGATCACGCCCTGAGAGAAGCTCGGATCGATCAGTGCCGTGATGGTTTTGGAAAGATCAGTGCCGCTCTTGACCAGTTCTTCATCGAGCAGTATCGGGGCAGCGGCGCGTAAAGCATCGATGTGCTCCTTGCCGATCTGCGGGTTCGAAAAGTCATTGCGCTTGAGTTGAAGTTGCGCAACCGGCAGCGACAGTTTGGCCTCTTCGGCGATCAGTTTTGCGGTCTCGTCCGGATTCTTGATGATCCAGGTGCGTGCGCGTTCATAGGCGCGGATTACGCGTTTGACCTCATCCGGATATTTGGCGGCGAAGCTGTCTGAGACATTGAGAAAGCCATAGGTATTGAAATTGACATTGCGGTAAATCAGCTTGGAGCCGCCTTCGAGTTCGCTGGCTGCGAGATGCGGATCGAGTCCGGCCCAGGCGTCGACGCGTTTTTGTTCGAGCGCTACACGACCGTCCGGGTGTTGCAGGTGCAGAATCTCAACGTCGCCTTTGGTCAAGCCATGTTCATGCAAAGCACGTAACAGGAACAAGTAGGGATCAGTGCCCTTGGTGGCGGCGATCTTTTTGCCTTTGAGTTCCTTGACGGACCTGATGGTCGAATCCTTTTGCACTGCCAGGGCAGTCCATTCCGGGCGTGAGTAGACATATACCGCCTTGGCCGGATTGCCGTTGGCGCGCGCCAGCAGTGCCGCCAGGCCGGCGGTGCTGCCAAAGTCGACACTGTCGCTGTTGAGGTACTCCAGCGCACGGTTGCTGCCTTGACTCAGTACCCATTTGACCGAGGTATTGCTGTTTTTCAGATCTTCTTCCAGCCAGCCGAATTTTTTAAGCACGAGGCTTGGCGGCGAGTAAGTGGCGTAGTCCAGGCGAATCTGTTTGGGTGCCTCGGCTGCACGCGCGATCGTCGGGATCGCCAGCGGCGTCGCAAGCGATGCGATGCCGGCGCTGGTCAGGCGAAGAAAGTGGCGGCGTTCCATATTGTTCTTTTCCTTTTTTTGGTCGAGTCGGGGCAGGCAGTTGCTGCCGCTTTAAGCTTGACTCTACGGACGAAGTCCGGGGAAAAGAACGATTTTTTTCGCGCTTGCTTATTTGTTCAGCGCATGTGATTTTTCAGTGCAAGGCGCGCTATCCGCGCCGACCGGATCAGGGCAGGCGCAGTTCGAACTGCGCGCCGCCATCAGGATGATTGGCGAGCAGGGCTTCGCCTTTTTTGTCGCCTTTGTGATGCGCGCTGGCGATGGCTTTGCATAAATCCATGCCGAGGCCGGTGGATGGTTTTGCTTCGTGCGTGCCGATGCCGGGACCGTCATCGCGCACGCTGAACACCACACCGCTGCCTTCTTTATGGCAGCCAAGTTCAATCCGGGTGCGCGCAAAACGCGTAGCGTTCTGGAGCGCAGCTTCGAGCGCCAGGCCGACGAGGTTCTCGTCGAAGAAGGCAACCACGGGCATGTCTTCCTGATTGATGACGACATGCAGACCGGTCTGATTGATGGTCAGATGACGGAGCAATCCTTCCAGAAAATCTTGCGGAGACAGCGCCTCGACCTGCGCTGTCAGGCCCTGAGATGACGCCTTGTACAGCGTGAGAAAGCCGATCAGTTTTTCCTGCAAGTTCAGGCAGGTGGTGTGCGCCTGGCCGGTGCGCTCGTCACTGGAGCCGTCAGACAGTGCACGCAGCTGACCTTCGAGAACGCCGAGTGAGTTTTTGATGTCGTGGACAATAATCGCTGCTAGTTTCGGGTCCATGTTCAGCTTTTCTGAGCGGCTTTTGCTACCGCTTCGCGTAAGAATTTATGCATCTTGCTGACACGGTCGTTCCCCGGTATCAGACGATCGAGTGTATTGAGATAGCGGTTGACGCGTTTGACGTATTCCTGATTGATGCCGCGCTGGCTCATCCACAGCAGATGCAACTGCGCGGCGGCCATCAGAACGCCGGTGTTTTCCGGCATGCTGTGCAAGGCTTCTTCCAGCTTGGCCAGCGACTCGTCCGGCTTGGCGCTGCGCATGAGGGCATTGGCTTCCGAGATGATGGTCATACACTGTTTGACGGCGCCATCGACCAGCTCGTCGGCCATGCTTTCGCGGCCGCTGTCGATCAGTACCTTGCGGGCCAGCGCCTGCAGTGTTTTGTTTTCATGGTCGGATTTGACTGCCTTGGAAATCAGTTCGGCGCCTTCATCATCACGTCCGATTGCGAACGCCGCGCGCGCCAGGGCCAGTGTCGCCATTTCGGAGGGCACGCCGCCGGCACTGTTCATGGCAGCTTCAAAGGCTCTCTCCGCGGAAATCGTATCCCCCAGCTGGTAGTGAGCCTGCGCAGCGACCGCCGATTGCGCGGAGGTGAACATTTTGGACTCGGCATAACGTTTCGGCGCACTCGACAGCAGCACCAGCGCGGCATCCGCGTCGCCGGTGTCGACGTGCACCTGCGCCAGCGTCAGCAGATCGCTCGGCTGAGCCGTCAGCGAACCCTTGGTGTGCTTGAGGACTCTGTCGAAGGCTTCCTTGGCTTGTTCCAGATCGCCGACGCGATAAGCGGCGTCGCCGACCAGACGGCTGCGGCGTGCGGAGGGAATGATTTCCGACGAGCGCGACAAGGCATCCAGCGCTTCGCTCTGATTGCCTTGGGCTTCTTCGATTTGCGCCAGCAGATCGTAGGCTTCGATGTATTGGGAGTTTTGTGCCAGCACGTCTTGCACCAACACCTTGGCGTCGTCCAGCTGGCCGGCAACGATATTGCAGCGTGCCATGCCAACCTTGGCCCAGACCAGATCGTCACGCATTTCCAATGCCTGCGCATAGACCGCGCGCGCTTCTTCGATGCGGCGTAGCTCGATCAGCAAGCTGCCCTTGGTCTTGAGGATATCGACAATCCACTTTGGCGCGACCTTCAGTACGTTGTCGCATTCGATGATGGCGCCGGCCTGATCCTTGCGCTTGAGCTTTTCATTGATTGGCAGCAGGGCGTTTTGCTTTTCCAGAAGACGGTCAATGCGCTCAGCCAGTTTGGAGGCTGTCAGCGGCTTGAGCATGTAGGCGTCGGGCTGGAATTCGGCTGCGCTGGCGACCAGGTTATAGCCACTCTCCGCCGTCACCATAATGAACATGGTGGTCGGTGGCAGCATATGTTGGGTACGGAAAAACTCGAGCAGCTGCTGACCGTTGGTTTCCCTGTTGAGGTTGTAGTCGCAAACAATCAGGTCGTAGGCAGCCGCCTCCACGAAGCGAATCGCTTCATCGGGCGTACCGGCCTGGTCGACTTTTGTGATGCCAAGTTGTCCCAGATGCATGCGAATATTTTGGCGCATGGTGGGCATGTCATCAATGATGAGTGAGCGCAGGCTGCTGATGCGGCTGAATGGAACCAGGGTCATAAGGGGGGATACGAAAAAACGTAATATTACTAGCTAGAAATGTATATCAGATACAAGGAATACCCCAGTAAAAACGGGTATTTAACGCAATTTATTCGAATTATAGAGGCTGGCGCGGTTTTCCTCATTGCGGTGCGTCGTTTTGCCCCTTTTAATTGCTATTTTGCAATAAAAAGGGAGCGAGGCCGCAGCGACAGGGCCGCTATAATTGGGGGGCCGATACTAACAGACATAAGATGCAGCCGACTTGTTTCGTTGCGACGCAATAGATCCCGCCGTAAAGCGCGCCCTTGAGCGCGCCGTTGTTTTTAGCGCGAATCTACGACAATAGAAAAAGAGCTTGCACAAACAACTGTTTTTTTATACAGTGCTGTTTAAGCAAAAGCACTGAACACTACGAACCACTTTCGTTGAAAGAAAACCCAATGGACGATAAAAAAGCCACTAACGCCAGCAATTCTGAAAAGGGCAAGGCGCTAGCCGCTGCTCTGGCACAAATCGAGAAGCAGTTTGGTAAGGGCTCGGTCATGCGCATGGAAGATGGCGCTGTCGTCGAGGAAATCCAGGTCGTCTCGACCGGCTCCCTCGGTCTTGACATTGCACTGGGCGTCGGCGGTCTGCCACGTGGTCGTGTGATCGAAATCTACGGTCCTGAATCGTCCGGTAAAACCACGTTGACGCTGCAAGCTATTGCTGAAATGCAAAAAATCGGCGGCACTTGCGCCTTTATCGATGCAGAACATGCGCTGGATGTCACGTATGCCCAGCGACTGGGCGTCAATCTGTCCGATCTGCTGATTTCGCAACCTGATACGGGCGAACAGGCGCTGGAAATCACGGATGCGCTGGTGCGCTCCGGCGGCGTTGATCTGATTGTGATCGACTCGGTTGCAGCCCTGACGCCACGTGCTGAAATCGAAGGCGACATGGGTGACTCCCTGCCAGGCCTGCAGGCTCGTCTGATGTCGCAAGCGTTGCGCAAGCTGACCGGCAGCATCAACCGCACCAACACCACCGTTATCTTCATTAATCAGATTCGTATGAAGATCGGCGTCATGTTCGGTAACCCGGAAACGACCACCGGTGGCAATGCGCTGAAGTTCTACGCGTCGGTTCGTCTGGATATTCGCCGTACAGGTTCGATCAAGTCCGGCGACGAAGTCATCGGTAGCGAAACCAAGGTCAAAGTCGTCAAGAACAAAGTTGCGCCACCATTCCGCGAAGCGCACTTCGACATTCTTTATGGAGAAGGCACATCACGCGAAGGTGAAATCCTCGATCTGGGTTCCGACGCCAAGATCGTTGAAAAGTCGGGCGCCTGGTATAGCTACAACGGCGAACGCATCGGTCAGGGTAAGGACAATGCTCGCAATTACCTGAAAGAGCGTCCTGAACTGGCGCGTGAGATCGAAAACAAGGTACGTGCTTCTTTGGGCGTTCCTGAATTGGCCGCTAGTGCTGGCGGTGCTGCAGCTGCTGCAACACCAGCACCGGCGCCGGCTGGCAAAGGTTCTGCAAAGAACGTAGCTGCAGAAGAATCCTGATGTCGTTGTACCTCGCTCGCGTCTTATCGGTCGCAACGATCGCGACGGTGTAACCGATGCCCAGGCCGCAACTCAGCCTGAAGGCACGAGCGCTCAAATATCTCTCTTCACGTGAGCATAGTCGTCTGGAACTTGCGCGTAAGCTAACCCCTTACGCGCAAGATGACGACGATATCGAAGCCTTGCTCAACTGGCTTCAAGAATCCAAATTCCTCTCTCAAGAACGTTTTTCCGAATCGTTGATGCATCGGCGTGCCGGTCGCTATGGCAATAATCGCATTTTGTCTGAACTGAAAAGTCACGGCATCAGCGGTGAAACGCTGGGTGATGCGAAGCTTGAACTTGCACAAGGCGAGACGCAGCGTGCGCGCGAAGTGCTGAGCCGCAAATATGCGGAAGCGCCGGAAAGTGCGGAAGCACGTGCCAAGTGCATGCGCTTTCTCCAGCAGCGTGGGTTTTCTCATCGGGCGATTCAGGCTGCGGTCAAAACGGCGTGGAGCGATGCGCCTCATGACGACGATTAATTGCCTGTGCCGATGGGACATTGCACGATAGCGCGCCAACGGGGGCGTAGCATCCAGTGGCACCAGAAAAGAACGCCAGGAGCCTCCGCAAGAAAACCTTGCGATGCTGAAAGCCTGAAGTGGCCCGGTGATTCTTCCTCTGCTTTTATCTCGTATTAACCACGGCAAAATACTTGGTAGTGGCTGATCCTGCTGCCTAGCCGGGCCGAGCTGTGCTAAAATCTCCGGGTTTTTGCTGCGCCGCATTAGCGGCTGTCATGGCAATCTTTGCGATGACGACACGCAATGCGACAACGATTAATGTTGATCAAATGGCATTCTCTATGCCCAACGCACTGTCTGTACCTT
>Ga0209913_1000299_pt1 | contig 46537 bp, 43 predicted proteins | sample PersoiDNA2013203_FD_185805 | JGI IMG/M metagenome (GOLD analysis project Ga0209913, IMG submission 185805) | Permafrost soil microbial communities from the Arctic, to analyse light accelerated degradation of dissolved organic matter (DOM) -... | ecosystem: Environmental > Terrestrial > Soil >...
CGCCAAATTTCTTGGACAATACTGTCGCAATCGCTGCTGTCAGTGTAGTTTTACCGTGATCAACGTGACCAATTGTACCGACGTTGACGTGCGGCTTGGTGCGTTCGAACTTACCTTTTGCCATTTTATTCTTCCTTCAAAAAGAACGATTTATTAACATAGTACCTACCCCGGCATGGGGCAGGTTTTTAATACGAATTACTTAGATTTCGATGTTACGATTGCATCGATAACGTTCTTAGGCGCTTCAGAGTAGTGCTTGAATTCCATGGAATATGTTGCACGACCTTGAGTTGCTGAACGCAGGGATGTGGAGTAACCAAACATCTCAGACAAAGGTACTTCAGCTTTAATGATTTTGCCGCCACCGCCAGCAATTTCATCCATACCTTGCACCATACCGCGACGGGAAGACAAGTCACCCATCACAGTACCAGCGTAGTCTTCTGGTGTTTCGACTTCAACCGCCATCATTGGTTCCAGAATGACTGGACTTGCTTTACGGCAGCCATCTTTGAATGCCATCGAACCCGCCATACGGAACGCGTTTTCGTTGGAGTCAACGTCATGGTAAGAACCGAAGAACAGGGTAACTTTAACGTCAACCACTGGGTAGCCAGCCAATACACCGGATGTCAATGTTTCACGAACACCTTTTTCAACTGCAGGGATGTATTCACGTGGAACAGTACCACCTTTGATTGCGTCAACGAATTCAAAACCTTTACCTGGTTCTTGCGGTTCGATCTTCAATACAACGTGACCGTATTGACCACGACCACCAGATTGCTTAACGAATTTACCTTCGATCTCTTCGCAAGTTTTGCGAATTGTTTCGCGGTACGCAACTTGTGGCTTACCAACAGTTGCTTCCACGTTGAATTCACGTTTCATACGATCAACGATAATGTCCAGATGCAACTCGCCCATACCGGCGATAATTGTCTGACCAGATTCTTCGTCTGTACGTACGCGGAAAGATGGATCTTCAGCAGCCAAACGGTTCAATGCCAAGCCCATTTTCTCTTGGTCAGCCTTTGTTTTTGGCTCAACAGCTTGAGAAATAACTGGCTCTGGGAATATCATGCGTTCCAGAACAACGATTGCTTTTTCATCACACAGCGTGTCACCAGTTGTTGTGTCTTTCAGACCAACCACAGCAGCGATATCACCCGCCATCATTTCTTTGATTTCTTCACGTTGGTTCGCATGCATCTGCACCAGACGACCGATACGTTCTTTTTTCTCTTTAACAGAGTTATAAACGCTATCGCCTGAATTCAATGTGCCGGAGTAGCAACGGATAAAGCACAATTGTCCAACGAACGGATCAGTTGCAATTTTAAACGCCAACGCAGAGAATTTCTCTGTATCTTCAGCTTTACGAACAACTGGCTCGTCATCATCATTCACGCCAGGAACTGGTGGAATATCCAATGGAGATGGCAGGTATTCAATAACTGCATCCAACATCGCCTGAACACCTTTGTTCTTAAATGCAGTACCGCACATCATAGGAACGATTTCGGAAGCGATAGTACGTGCACGCAATGCTTGCTTGATGTCAGCTTCAGACAAATCACCTTCTTCAAGGTATTTGTTCATCAATTCTTCACTGGCTTCAGCAGCTGCTTCAACCATGTTTTCACGCCATTTTTGCGCTTCAGCTAACAGATTTTCAGGGATATCACGGTATTCGAATTTCATACCTTGAGATGCTGTATCCCAGAAGATCGCTTTCATCTTAACCAGATCGATAACGCCTTCGAACAAATCTTCAGCGCCGATAGGCACTTGCAGAGGCACTGGGTTCGCTTTCAAACGTGCACGCATTTGATCGTACACTTTGAAGAAGTTCGCGCCGGTACGATCCATTTTGTTGACGAATGCCAAACGTGGAACTTTGTACTTATTTGCTTGACGCCATACTGTTTCTGATTGAGGCTGAACACCGCCCACTGCACAGTAAACCATGCAAGCACCATCGAGAACACGCATAGAACGCTCAACTTCAATCGTGAAGTCAACGTGGCCTGGTGTATCAATGATGTTGATGTGGTGAGGTGCGAAGTTGTTCGCCATACCGCTCCAGAAGCAAGTAGTCGCTGCTGAAGTAATAGTAATACCACGTTCCTGCTCTTGCTCCATCCAATCCATGGTAGCAGCGCCATCATGCACTTCACCGATTTTGTGGTTTACACCGGTGTAGAACAGAACGCGTTCAGTTGTCGTCGTTTTACCTGCATCAATGTGAGCGGAAATACCGATATTGCGGTAGCGCTCAATGGGGGTCTTACGGGCCATAGATAATCCTAAATCTTTTAATGGACAAAACCGAGCGCAATTTTCTTGTAAAAATCGCGCCCGGCCTGATTCAAAATACTTGCCAGAGCCGTTGCATAAATATCATACAAAGGCTCCCTACTCTTACTCTTAGAAGCGGAAGTGAGAGAAGGCCTTGTTGGCTTCAGCCATACGATGGACTTCATCACGTTTCTTCATTGCACCGCCACGACCTTCAGCGGCTTCCAGCAATTCTCCACCCAAACGTTGTGGCATGGATTTTTCGCTACGCTTGTTAGCGGCTTCACGCAACCAACGCATAGACAAAGCTAAGCGGCGAACTGGACGAACTTCTACAGGCACCTGGTAGTTTGCACCACCAACACGGCGGGACTTAACCTCAACCAGTGGCTTTGCATTATTGATTGCCAGAGCGAACACTTCCAATGGATCTTTACCAGATTTTTGTTGGATGTGGTCGAATGCACCGTAGATGATGCCTTCAGCAACAGACTTCTTGCCGGACAACATCAATACGTTAACAAATTTTGCTACTTCTACATTACCGAATTTTGGATCCGGCAATACGTCCCGTTTCGGGACCTCACGACGACGTGGCATTTCAATTCCTTTCAATCTTCAGTTGAGTACCGAATAACACTTTACTGGCACTCGCGACAGGCCATCATAACCGGTCACTTACTCGGCTCATTCCGAACCGACACTGATCCGTAAATTTTACGGAGATTAAATTACGAGATAATTACTTCTTAACTGCCTTAGCGCGCTTAGAACCATATTTGGAACGAGCTTGCTTACGGTCTTTAACACCTTGGGTATCCAATGCGCCACGAACCATATGGTAACGAACACCTGGCAAATCCTTAACACGACCACCGCGGAGCAACACTACGCTATGTTCTTGCAGGTTATGACCTTCACCGCCGATGTACGAAATAACTTCGAAACCGTTGGTGAGGCGAACTTTAGCAACTTTACGCAAAGCCGAGTTAGGCTTTTTTGGAGTTGTAGTATAAACGCGGGTGCAAACGCCACGTTTCTGCGGGCTGTTTTCCAGCGCCGGCGATTTGCTCTTTACACGTGCTGAAACACGTGGTTGGCGAATCAGTTGATTGATGGTTGGCATCGTTTTTAATCCAACAAAATACAACGTTAAACACAAACCCGGAAACGGTTGCCCGGGAACTAAGAATCATTTTTTACGTCCGAATATTCAGACGAGCTCGATTTTTTACTTGGACTTGCCTGCTTTTTAAGCATCAAAATTGCATTTTTTATGCAAGGCTGAATTTAAAAAGTAGAAACCCAAAATCGAGAACTCGCAATTTTATGCCCCATTGAACAAGCATGTCAACGCTTTTTATGTAAAGAGGACTTGACGGAAGGGCAGATATACGGCCTCTCAGAGTAGGAAAAATTTTCGAAAAATCAAGTTTTTCTACAACATCATGTAAAGATCAATGGCAAATAAGATGTGCGACGCGAGCCAAAGATATCTTTTTACCACCATTATGAGCTATTGGCAGCTTCCCTCTTCCACTGATACCAAAAGTCACACCGTTTTGGTCACAAATCATTTATATTGTCGCGCTTTCGTTCAATGCTTTCGTTAAATACTCTCGTCCGGCGCGTTAATTAGCATGCACAGCGTCACTATAAGCAGTGACTCTTGCGCGCCCTTCTCCCCTTTTTGATTGATTTACCCTACAACGGCGAACGACCTGACAATGCGTTTTTTACTACGGCCTCGGACTTGTTTCTTATTAATCAGCTATTTATTGCTGTCAGCGGTTGCCTTTTTTTCTCTTTTCCTCGGTAAGACGATTAGCCATCCATCGCAGTTGCTGGTCACAGAAATCATCGCATGGATGGTCTTCTGGGCAGTCATGCAGCGCCCCCGTTGGTTCCATTATTTGCTTTTACCAGCGATGCTGGCAGCACCCGTTGAAATTTATTTGCGACTCTATTTTGGCCAAGGCATTTCCACTCACCATCTTGGCATCATCGTAGAAACCAGTCCCTCTGAAGCAATGGAATTTTTGGGGCAAAAAATCTGGCTGTTAGTGCTTCTGTTGCTCATTCTGACATCTTGGTGGTGGGCACTGTTAAAGGCGGCTAAAGCCACGCCCGAACTGGAGTGGCGACATGTTTCACGCTGGATTGTCATCGCACTTGCACTCGCTGTCGCCACCGTTTGGCAATATGGCACTATCGTTGGTATAGCCGCTACCCCAATCGTTGCACGCAGCAGTCCAGATAGCAGTGAAGAAGACGATGCAGAGAGTACCGTTGTCAACACAGAAACCAAGGGTAAGCCGTTTAGCAACCCACTGATGGAACAATGGCGTCTTAGCGCGGCAAAGACTCTTGGCAAGTTGCCTCCGTGGGCGAACATCCCGTATAGCGAAGACGTCATGACACAAACCTGGCCATTTGGTCTGGTCTCCTATGCAATCGACTTCTGGACGGAACGCAACTATCTGAAGCAATTAGCTGAAAAAAACCGGAATTTCCGTTTTCATGCCACTCTTGAAGGCGATCTTAACGCCCCGCAGACGGTATTACTTGTGATCGGAGAGTCGTCCCGCTTTGATCGCTGGGGCCTCAATGGCTACCCACGCGACACCAATCCACGACTTACCGCTGAGAGTAATTTGGTCAGTCTGAAAGACATGGTCACACCAGTGACTGCAACCCGATTATCTGTCCCCATCATCATTTCACGTAAGCCAGCAACAATGGGCTTAAAGGCGGGGTTTTCAGAAAAGTCTTTTCTTACCGCCTTCAAAGAAGCGGGCTTCAAGACGTTCTGGATCTCCAATCAGATGAGTTTTGGTAAATTCGATACGCCAGTCTCTGCCTTCGCCAATGAAGCGGATGTGACTGAATTTCTGAACCTAGGTGGCTTTACCAACAGTTCGAATTTTGATGATGTCCTATTGGCGCCGTTATCGCGTGCGATACTTGATCCTCGACCTAAAAAGCTGATTGTATTGCACACGTTGGGCAATCATTGGAACTACAGCCACCGTTATCCCAAAGATTTTGATCACTGGCAGCCATCTCTGTTTGGTATTGTTGATCCGGAATACACAGATCTGAAAAATAAAGACGCATTAAATAATAGCTATGATAATTCGGTCTTATACACCGATCATATTCTGGCTGAAGTAATACAACGCCTCAAGGCAAGCGATCAACTGACTTCCATGATGTATGTGTCCGATCACGGACAAACACTTTACGACGGGAGTTGTCAGTTGGCGTTTCATGGACATAACACGCAGTTTGAATTCCATATCCCCTCGTTTATCTGGTTCTCAGACGCCTATCAGGCGCAGTTTTCAGACAAGATTGAACAATTACGAAAGCATCAGCAATTTAAACTGTCGACCGAAAATGTATTCCATACGCTACTAGATATGGGCAATATTCACACCCCAGATGAGAAACTGGACTGGAGCATTTTAAATAGCCACTTAAAAAAGCATACCCGCTATGTTGATAGCAACGGCTGGACTGATTATGATAACGCCGATATCAGCGGCGCTTGCCATGAAATGATTGCAAAAAAACCGATGCCCAAAAAGAAGAAAAAAAAGCTTCGATGAGCTTACGGGCGTCAATGATATGAGAGAACATCCGATTTAGTTGCATTCAAGCAACTTGAGGGCTGCAAATAAGACGCAGGCCTTTCTTCTCGGCGATGCCACAAAAAATCGCTCCATTGCGGCAACAACGTTATCTCGCTTACACTTACTGCATGCCCACTGATCTTCCGCCTACAATTATCGCCAGCACTTCCGATGAGCCATTGATTACGCTGGCTGGCGCATGGGTGGTCAATGCCCTGGCACATGACCACCGACTACAAGAACTCAACGAAGAGCTCACAAGCCTGGCGAAGAGGAAAAATGCTCAGTGGGATTTACGTCAGTTAACTAACTTGGATCACGTCGGTGCCCAGACCTTGTGGCGCGCCTGGGGCAAGCAACGTCCCGTCTCGCTCATTATGCAACCCAGTCACGAGGGGATTTTTGACCGACTGGCAATCGTGAGCGCAATGCCCCTACCGACGACACCAAAATCGCGCTTGACACGCACGATGTTGCTCGGCAACCGGGTTCTGGGATTTTTCAGCCATTTATTCAGTTTCATTGCCCTACTAGGACAGTTACTGCTCGACCTCTGGCTATTTGCACGCCATCCATTAAAGGGGCCATGGAAAGAACTGTCTGCCAACATCTACCGCATGGGTGCCCAAGCGCTTGGAATTACGGCACTGGTTGGGATCTTGATCGGTATTGTTTTATCTTATTTATCAGCACAACAATTACGTGCATTTGGTGGCGATTTATATATCGTCAATTTACTGGGAATGAGCATTATCCGCGAACTGGGGCCGATGCTCGCAGCCATTCTGGTGGCCGGACGTTCAGGATCAGCGATCACGGCGCAACTCGGGGTGATGCGTGTCACAGAAGAGCTCGACGCCATGAGTGTAATGGGGATTCCCCATGGCTTCCGCCTGATTATGCCCAAAGTATTAGCACTGATCATCGCGATGCCGTTACTGGTTATCTGGACCGATATCATGGCATTAATCGGCGGAATGATATCGGCTGAGGCCTTACTCGGTATGACACCTGCATTTTTTATCTATAAATTACCGGAAGCAGTACCGCTTCTCAATTATTGGATCGGTCTGGGAAAAGGTGCCACTTTCGGCCTACTGATCGCGCTGATCGCTTGTCACTTTGGACTTCGCATTGAGCCCAATACAGAAAGTCTGGGACGTGGCACCACCAGCTCAGTCGTCATTGCCATCACTGTTGTGATTATTGCAGATGCCCTTTTTGCGATTATTTTTAGCAAAGCAGGATATTGAGCTATGAAACCGGACAATATTATCGATATCCATGGCTTGCGTACCCAGTTTGGACGTACTGTCGTGCATGACAACCTCGAACTGCAAGTAAGGCGTGGCGAGATTCTGTCGATCGTCGGCGGGTCTGGCACCGGAAAGACCGTCTTGATGCGACAAATGCTTGGCTTAGAAATCCCTAAGCGTGGCGAAATCAACGTCTTTAATGAAAACATTCATGCGCCGAAAGCTGGTCATCTGAATTATCTGCGGAAGCGTTCGGGCATGCTGTTTCAGCACGGCGCCTTATATTCCGCACTCAGCGTCTTTGAGAATGTTGCTCAGCCCTTGCGCGAGTTTGGCAAATTCTCAGAAGAGTTAATTACCGATATCGTCTATCTCAAATTGCAGATGGTCGATATCGCCTTCGAACACGCACGAAAAATGCCCTCCGACCTCTCTGGTGGCATGATCAAACGGATTGCCTTGGCGCGTGCGTTGGCACTCGATCCACAGTTATTATTCTTGGATGAACCAACCGCTGGACTTGATCCCGACCGATCGGACAGCTTTGTGCAATTAATTTTATCCCTGCACCGTCAGCTTGGGCTGACAGTCGTCATGGTGACGCATGATCTTGATAGTTTGTTCGCCCTCTCAAGCAGGATTGCCGTATTAGCAGAAAAACGCGTGATCGTTATTGGTACGCCGCAAGAAGTTGTCGCCTTCCATCATCCGTTTATTAATAGTTTTTTCCTCGGCGGACGCGGTGTGCGCGCGATGGAAGTCATGGCCCCTCCGGGGCATTAGGAAATCCATGGAAAACCGATCTCACGCACTTATTGCTGGTTTTTTTACCATCGCTCTAGTGCTACTCACTAGCATTTTTGCAATCTGGCTCGGGCGCGATAAAATTCAACGTATCCCCTATGAAATCGTCACGTCGTCTTCCGTATCAGGATTAAATCTGCAAGCCGCGGTACGTTATAAGGGTATTAAAGTTGGTAACGTGACCGACATTAACTTTAATCCCAAGGTGCCGGGACAGATTATGTTACGTATCGATATCATTCCGACGACACCTATTACCACAGCTACATTTGCCACTCTGGCCTATCAGGGCGTCACTGGAATCGCCTTTATCCAACTCGATGATGATAACCAGACAGGCTCGATATTGCTCGCCAAGAATGTAAATGACGATGCGTTACCACAAATCCCACTACGTCCAAGTCTCTTGCAAAGCTTAGAACAAAAAAGTGTCGCCATTCTGAATCAGACACAGGAATTGACGCAACGGATAAATCATTTACTCGACCCGCAAAACCCGACATCGCTACTCGCTACTATTGATCACTTTAGTAAAGCGGCTGATCAATGGGGCGCGGTTCCAGAACAAATCGCGCCGAGTCTCAGCAAACTACCTGCCTTGATGGATCAAACCCAGAGTACCCTCAAGTCAGTCAATAACTTATCTGTTGATGCTGGTCAATTTACACAGAATCTGAACCAGTTAAGCCGCCAGTTGCAATCGAGTGATGGACCGATAGCGCGTTTCAACAATGCGCTGGATCAAATCAGCAATAGCGTCACAACAGAAACGCTGCCCCGTATTCAGACACTGACTGGTGAAGCACGTAGCTCATTGCGTCTGATAAATCGTACGACAGAAAATCTGAATGAGCGTCCGCAAAGTATTCTATTTGGCAATCTGGCACCGGCACCAGGGCCGGGCGAAGCTGGTTTTGTTGCGCCAGTATCCGCTCCACAATAAAGGAAAACCTATGTCCCGCTTAGCAGAGGCAGTGACTCGTATCACGATGACCTTAACTAGTTCTAGATTGTTCAAGCGCTTTGGTCTGATCAGCGTGGTTTGTATAATCAGCGCTTGTGCTGGCAATACTGCTTTACAGCGCCAGCAGTATGATTTTGGGCTCTCTGGGCTGTCTGATGTGCAAAGCAATCCACCAGATAAAAAATCACCAGCGCAGAGGGTACAAATCATACTGGCAGATATCCAGGTCGTGCCGCCACTGGACAGTAATGCGATGTGGTATCGCTTGCAATATGAGAATGTCCAGCAGTTAAAGACCTACGCACAAGCACGCTGGAGTATGCCGCCAGCGCAATTATTTGCGCAACGACTGAAAATAAAAAGTCTATCCGGCGGTGTGCGATTGATCAGCTCCAACGATAGCATTAGCGGCATACCAGTCCTGCATCTGGAGATCGATGAATTTTCTCAGATCTTTACCTCCATTTCCGACAACCATGCACAAATTAATGTAAGGGCGACGCTAAGCAAAGGGAATATGATTATCAGCCAACGTCGTTTTGCAACAGCTATCCCAGGCAAAACAGCTGACGCAGCGGGTGGCGCTTACGCGATGAAAGAGGCAAGCGACCTTCTCATTAACGACCTGGAACAATGGCTATTTCAGCTCACTATCAAGTGAGCAGTAACACATCATGACGTTACCGGATAACACAGAGACGGGAAAGTTCATGCACAGTTCACCCTTTGCTCGGGTGAGTCTGGTGGCATATTTATTTCTGATTTTGTATGCGAGTTGGTATCCATTTGCCGGTTGGCGCGCAAATAATCTATCTGCGTTGCCTGACGTGATCCGAGCGTGGCCGCGGTATTGGACGACGTTCGATGTCGGCACCAACATTGTTGGCTACATCCCTTTTGGCACGCTGATCGTTTTTTCTTTGTATCCGCGAGTCAATCGCTGGCGAGCGGTGTTAGTCGCCATCGTTTTCGCATCAACCGTGTCTGCTACTGCGGAGCTGGTGCAATACTTTATACCTAGCCGTGTGACTTCGTTGCTGGACTTTTTGACCAATGCTGGTGGTGCGACGATTGGCGCGGTAGTGGGTGCCATGTTGACGCCCCTGATTATAGAAAAAGGACGCTTGCAATTATTACGTAAGCAGTGGACCTTTCAGGAATCAAGTCGTGAAATAGTCATTTTGGGATTGTGGCCCATGGCGCAGCTCTACCCGCAGGCCTATCTCTTTGGTATGGGTGAAATTTTCCCAATAATGTCTCAACATTTAAGTCAGTTCTTTGATATGGATATCAATCTTAGTACCTTTCTCTTACAAGGTATTGAACCTGACGCCGATATATATCTGCTGGCAGAAGCGCTGATCACTGCTTGTGGTTGCACTGGCGCCATCCTGATTTGTCTCAGTTTATTAAATCGCCATGCACCGAAACTGATTTTGTCCCTCTTACTGTTGATAATGGCCGTTGTTTGTAAATCGCTGGCGAGCGCTCTCTTGTTTAATCCTGAATATGCATTTGCCTGGTTCACGCCAGGTGCACGCGGCGGCTTAGTAATCAGCATGATTATGTTATATGGCTTTTCGTTCGCCCCCGTGCATGTTCAGAAACGTCTGGCAATGATGTTGCTCCTGATTTCCCTCGTGGTGGTCAACCTCCTTCCAGACAATCCTTATTTTGAAGTCACCATGCAAGCGTGGGTTCAGGGGAAATTTTTGAACTTTAATGGCGCGGCACAGTTCTTATCCTTATTCTGGCCATTTCTTGCGCTATGGGCTTTGTTACGCAAACCGCGCCCGGTAGCGGGCTAGTTTGCAGTATCATAGCGGCTAACCTGGTATGCGGGCCTTTGTCGGCATACACCACCGCGACAACTATTGAAAACATCATCATGTCTGAACCTCTCTATTTTCAAAAACATGTGTTTTTTTGCATGAATCAACGTGAGGACGGTCGTCCTTGCTGTTCAGATCGCGGCGCACAAGCTGCACAGGAACATGCCAAACGTCGCATCAAGCAACTCGATATGAATGGTCACGGAAAAATTCGTATCAACAAAGCGGGCTGCCTTGATCGTTGTGAAGAGGGGCCAGTACTGGTCGTCTATCCACAAGGTACTTGGTACACCTTTGTAGATCAATCCGATATCGATGAAATTATCGATGTTGACCTGATTGGTGGCGGTACCGTTGAACGTTTAAAATTACCAAATTCATGAATGCACAAACTGAACATTTTCTCATAGAGGGTGCAGTAGGCCCACTGCAATGCGCACTGGATCTGCCAGATCCAGAAGCACTGACAGCCCCCATCGGTCTGGCTTTAGTTGCCCATCCACACCCTTTGTACGGTGGCACGATGAATAATAAAGTAGCGCAAACACTGGCACGTACTTTTACGGGGTTGGGTTATGCAACAGTGCGGATGAATTTCCGTGGTGTCGGTCAGTCTGCAGGTATCCATGATTCAGGCATTGGTGAGACCGATGACATGGCTTTGCTGCTGGAACAGATGCGTAAGCGCTTTCCTGGTCTGCCCGTTGCATTGGCTGGCTTTTCTTTTGGCACGTTTGTACAGGCTTGTCTACAGCAACGCCTCATCGCCAACAACCACCCTGCCGAACGTCTCGTGCTGGTCGGTGCAGCAGCAGGTAAATGGGCAATGCCTGAGATCCCTGACAACACCATTCTGATTCATGGCGAACTCGATGACACCATTCCGTTATCCGCGGTACTCGACTGGCTACGACCACAAGATATTCCGGTCACCGTTATCCCCGGTGCCGACCATTTTTTCCACCGCCGCCTGCATCACATCAAACAACTAGTGAGCAGTCTGTGGGATAAAGCTTAAGGGGTAGTGAATAGCTACATCGCCTGTCATTTCCTGAAGCCACCGTTTTCCGTTTTTATTTTTATAAGTTTCATCAATGAAAAAATTTCTCGCTACCGTTGCCGCCTCATTGCTGACAATGTCAGCCGCGATGGCACAATCTCTCCCTACACCCACCATCGCAGCTCGTTCATGGCTGTTACTCGATGTCACTAGCAGCCAAATCATTGCAGCACAAGAACCGGATATGCGGATCGAACCGGCATCGCTGACAAAAATCATGACGGCGTACCTGGTATTTACTGCTCTGACTGAAAAGAAACTCGATTTAAACCAAAGTGTGAATGTTTCTCCACATGCTTGGAAAGTGGATTCCAGCAGCTCAAAAATGTTTATTGAGCCAAACAAACCAGTGACCATTAATGAACTGTTGTACGGCTTAATCGTTGACTCTGGCAATGATGCGGCCGTGGCACTCGCAGAAGCAGTCGCGGGGAGCGAAGAAGCCTTTGTCGTACAGATGAACCGTCAGGCTGAACGCATCGGCATGAAGGCAACACACTATGCCAATCCACATGGCTTGCCAAGCCCAGAGAATTACTCCACGGCGCGTGATTTGTCGACACTGGCAGCTCGTCTGATCAGCGACTTCCCTGCATTTTACAAAACGTACTACAGTACAAAGAGCTATACCTACAACAAGATCACTCAACCTAACCGCAACCGTCTGCTGTGGTTAGATCCGACGGTCGATGGCATGAAAACTGGTCACACTGAATCTGCAAAATATTGCTTAATTTCATCTGCTAACCGTCCTAACGGCAGCGGCCAACGTCGTCTGATCTCCGTGATCACTGGTGCAGATAGTGACCAGATCCGTGCACAAGAAAGCCTGAAACTGCTGAACTGGGGCTACCTCAATTTTGATACTGTTAAACTCTACGCTAAGGGTCAGACTCTGGATACACCACCAGTCTGGAAAGGCTCTCAGGCGCAAGTCAAAATTGGTTTTGATCACGATTTGTATGTGACCTTAGCAAAAGGTTCTGCCGCCAGACTCAAACCAGCACTGGAACGTAAAGATCCCCTCATCGCACCAATTAGCTTGAACAGCAAAGTTGGCACAGTCAAGATGATGCTCGATGGTAAAGCTGTCGCTGAATTTCCGGTAACGGCGCTGGAGCAGGTCGATCAGGCAAGTATTTTTGGTCGGGCTTGGGATTCTATTCGTCTGATGTTAAAGTAATCATAAGACGTTGGAAATTCATTTCCGTCTGATGTTCTACTGCGCTATGGAGCGAGTTCCGAGTGTTATTAGGTTTGCATTAATAATATAGTTATGTTAAGTTTTCAGTTGTTCTAAATATATTAAAAAATACATTTGGATACAAAAGGATGTGCCTAAAGCCTGATCTTTTTCTAAAAAATAAAGCGAACTCTATGAAAACAACGACTCTATTAGCATTGACTTGCGTTGCTATTCTCAGCGCATGCGGAACACTCAACGACACGGTGGCAGACTCTAAGGGTACCAACAAAGTTGGTGAAGGAGACTATGTCACCGGAAGCAACCTGCCGCAGCGTGGAAAACGTGTACAGACCATCAACCCTGAGCAAATGCAAGATGCCATCCGTGGACAAACCTTGCAAATGCCTGGTAAATCGGGGGGATAGCAGGACGGCGAAACTCGTTTCCGTATCGACAGCCTCAACAAAAAAATGAGCTCCCGAATTGATTCTGGAGCTCATTTTTTATATTTACGTCACCACCTCGGGGGAATAGGTAACCTCATTAACAGATGTGGCATGAAAAATAGCCCACCTAAATATGACTAATTTGCATAACCTTTGGTACCAAATCATGCAAAAATGAATTTCTCATTTCACTGACGGAAACATCATCATGTCTGATCCTCTGGTCTATCTTAACGGCTCCCTCACTCCTCTCTCTGAAGCAAAGATCCCCGTGTTGGACCGGGGTTTTATCTTTGGCGATGGTATTTATGAAGTTATTCCTGTTTATGCAAGAAAAATGTTCCGCTCAGAACAACATCTGGCGCGACTTTTCCGCAGTCTAGCTTCGATCGGTATTACAAATCCGCATAGCAAAGAAGAGTGGTTGACATTGATAGCGCAAGTTATGGCCGCCCATGAAGCCGATGACCAGATGGTATATATTCAGGTCACACGTGGTGTTGCCAAACGGGCCCATGCTTTTCCACAAGAAGCGACGCCGACCGTTTTCATTATGACTAACCCAATCGTTCTGCCGTCAGCAAGCGCGCGTGAACAAGGCGTGGCTTGTGTTTCGATGGAAGATAAACGTTGGTTGCGCTGTGAAATCAAATCGATATCTTTACTTGGTAACGTCCTGGCTGCACAAAATGCAGCAGAACATGGTGTGACTGAAAGCATTCAGTTCCGAGATGGTTATCTGACAGAAGCGTCGGCTTCGAATGTATGGATAGTTAAAAATGGCGTGATGATGGGACCGCCTAAAGACAACCTCATTTTAGAAGGCATACGTTACGGACTGATTCAAGAATTATGTGCCGCTGAGAAAATCCCGCTAGAAGCACGCCGCATCACACGGGCAGAAGTATTCGCTGCCGATGAAGTCATGTTATCTTCTGCGACCAAAGAAGTCCTTGCGGTTGTGCGTATTGACGATCAGACTATTGGAAAAGGCGTACCAGGCCCCATCTACCAGCAATTGTTTAGGGCTTATCAACACGCCAAAGCAGAATAAAACGTCCTGCCATCAGTTTTCATTTCTTGATCTGGTGTTGCGGATTGAAGCAAACCAACGCAGACACAATGGCAAGCACGATTTAAGAATTAAGCGTGTACGACAGTGAATGAGTTAAGCATGTCTTGGTAGCAAGTAGACATGCTTCTCTGAGCAACAAGTAAAGAAAAGGAACGATGATGGAAATGAAACCAATTGCCCCAGAAGAAAGTCTGATTGTTTATCCAAGTGAATTCCCAATCAAAATCATGGGTGCAATGCATGATGCATTCGCACAAACCATGGTCGAAGTGGTAACAATTTACGATCCAAGTTTCCATGCTGGAAAAATGGATATGCGCCCGTCAAGTAAAGGCACCTATCTGGCATTAACAGTCACCGTCTGGGCGACCAGCCGCGAGCAACTCGATAATTTGTACCGTGAATTATCGGCGCACCCGATGGTAAAAGTGGTTCTTTAAACAAAGATCTAAAAAAAGAACCTGCTGTCACATCCCTTATTGACGTTATCGACAGCAGGTTTTCATTGATGCGTTTTTGCATTGTCTATGATATCAAGTCAGTATCAGGATCTTACGCTGTCAACGTGAATAGCAAAGCGGCAAACAAAGCGCCGAGTAGCGGTCCGACGACAGGCACCCAAGCGTATTTCCAATCGCTATCGCGCTTTCCAGGTATTGGCAGCATCGCATGCATGATACGTGGACCTAGATCACGGGCCGGACTCATTGCATAGCCCGTTGTGCCGCCAAGAGATACCCCAATTCCCAACACGAGCAAGCCAACAGGTAATGCGTTCATCGCGCCAAGCCCAATTTTTGGTGCCGCCATATTTAAGACCGCAAATACCAGAACAAAGGTGGCAATAGCCTCTGAGGCGAGATTGCCACAGGTACTGCGGATTGCCGGTCCAGTGCAAAAAACAGCAAGCTTTGCATCCTGACACGTCGTTTCAGCAAAATGCCTGTAATACATAATCCAAACAAGAAATGCACCAGCCATCCCACCTGCCATTTGCGCCAAAATATAACCAGGCACTTGCGACCATGCGAATTTATTTGCTACTGCTAAGGCAATCGTCACAACCGGATTGAGATGCCCTCCGCTCGCTGTTGCCGTACAAAAAACCGCCACAAAAACCGCCATTGCCCACCCTAAGGCAATGACAACAAGACCACTATTAAAACCTTTCGTTTTTTGTAAAATCACATTGGCAACAACACCGTTGCCGAGTAACACCAATATCGCGGTACCGATAAATTCTGCAAATAATGGATTCATGAATGCGCCTTTTTTCCGGACGATAGCGTGAATGACTGGCATACATATGCCGACATTATTTCTCACGACGCCCTGTTATTGTTCAGTAAAAAATCTCGCGTTTTATCCAGTTCTACAACGTATTCAAGTAGTAAAGACAATAGCCCACCGACAGCCAGCTCATCGAGCTATCCTATTGTCTTTCCATCTCGATTCTCTGTAGAGACAGATGTTTTCGAATCGTCTGCCTACGTTTCAGACGTCATCTGCCCACGCCTTACTGGCTCTGATTGCTCGCTGCCAGTCATTCATGCAAGTACGAACCTCGTGTTCTGGCATGGCAGGTGTAAAGCGATGATTTAATTTCCATTGGCTCTGAATCTCTTCTAAGTCTTTCCAGTAACCCACGGCGAGACCTGCCAGATAAGCAGCACCGAGTGCTGTCGTTTCAGTGACTTGTGGCCGCACCACATCAACACCCAATATATCTGACTGAAATTGCATCAGTAGGTTATTGGCCACAGCTCCCCCATCAACGCGAAGCTCGGCAATATGACCTGCCAGATCAGCTTCCATCGCCTTTAATACATCCACTGACTGATAAGCAATACTGTCAAGTGCAGCGCGAGCGATGTGGGCGGACGTTGTACCACGTGTGACGCCAAACATCGTGCCACGTGCACGGGCATTCCAGTGCGGAGCACCAAGTCCAGCAAACGCCGGAACCAGATATACGCCATCGCTATGCGGCACACTTTGCGCTAAGGCTTCGATCTCCGATGCGCTGCGAATAACGCCAAGTCCATCACGCAACCATTGCACGACAGCACCACCGATAAAAATACTGCCTTCGAGCGCATAGTGAACCTGATCACCGATTTTCCAGGCAATCGTCGTGACGAGGTTGTTTTTGGATTCGATGGGTTTTATACCCGTGTTCATCACTAAGAAGCAACCTGTACCATAGGTGTTTTTGACCATGCCAGGTTTGACGCACATTTGTCCAAACAAAGCCGCATGCTGATCGCCAGCAATACCGGCAATAGGAATTTCTGAGGCGAATAAAGAAGTCTTGGTTTTGCCGTAAATTTCGGAGCACGAACGGACTTCAGGCAACATGCTGCGTGGAATCTCCAGAAGATCGAGCAGTTCTTGATCCCATTCCAGCGTATGAATGTTGAACAACATAGTACGCGACGCATTCGTGACATCGGTCACATGCAGTTCTTGCTGAGAAAAATTCCAGACCAGCCAGGTATCAACGGTACCAAAAGCGAGATTTCCTTGTGCTGCTAGTTCACGCGCACCTTCAACGTGATCTAAAATCCAGCGGATCTTCGTCGCAGAAAAATAAGCATCAATCGGTAAACCCGTTTTTGCGCGGACTTTGTCGTCCAAGCCTCGGGCTTTCAACTGATCGCAAAACGCTGCCGTGCGGCGGTCTTGCCAGACGATGGCGTTATACAGAGGTCGGCCTGTTTGGCGGTCCCAAACAATGGTCGTTTCACGTTGATTCGTAATTCCTATCGCCGCGATGGAGCCGCCAGCAAGACCAGCATGCGCGACAGCCTCTGCAGCGACACCCGCCTGTGTTGACCAGATTTCTTGTGGGTCGTGTTCAACCCAGCCTGGCTGAGGATATATTTGCTGAAATTCTTTTTGTGCAACAGATACGACATTTCCGCTGTGATCAAACAGAACGGCCCGCGAACTGGTTGTCCCCTGATCTAACGCCAGAATATATTTCCCATCCATTTGTGTCTTCTCCATGATTGGTTTTTGATTTAGTTTTTTACCAGGTAAGTCACACCGCCTGGTACGGTTTTTTTGATGATGAGATGAGGTCTACGTTCCCCAGTAACTGATTCGATCAGCTCTTGTTGTTATGAGGTGTGTTTGCGTATTTAGAACGCAACAATTCTACGAGGTGGTGCGGAAAGCAAACGCATCACCAATTGTTCCAAGGCGTCTGTTCCGGCTGTCGTCGCATGTAATCCCAGCTTGGTTCTGCGCCAGAGAATATCGTCCGTTGATCGTGCCCACTCATGCTCAACCAAATACCGGACCTCTGCCTCATAGAGGCCTGGCATCAGTTGCTCGCCAAGGTCTTGTAGTGAATGACAATCAGCAAGCAAGGTTAAAGCACGGGTGCCGTAATTGCGCGCATAGCGATAAACGATGGATGATGGCAGCCAAGAAAATTGTGCCTCGATGTGTCGTAAGAAACCATTAAAATCGGCGTTCGGTATATCACCGCCAGGTAACGACGCTGGTGCCGTCCATGGACCTTTCATGATCCCGAGTGGCCCCGTGAGCATATTGACGGCCTCTTCAGCAAGGCAGCGGAAGGTGGTGATTTTACCGCCAAAGACTGACAAGATCGGCGCCTGATCCTGATCTGTATCGAGTTCAAGATGGTAGTCACGCGTGACCGCTGAAGGATTGTCGGCATCCTCCTGCTCTAGCAGAGGACGTACGCCTGAATAAGTCCAGACCACGTCGGCAGACTTGATGCTTTGTTTGAAATAGCGGTTTGCTGACTCACACAAATAACTCACTTCATCCGTTGAAATGTTGACCGCGCCAGCATCACCTTTGTACTCAAGATCAGTGGTACCGATCAGCGTGAATTCATGCTCATAGGGAATTGCAAAAATAATGCGTTTATCAGGATTTTGGAAAATGTAGGCATGGTCGTGCTCAAACATTTTTTTGACGACAATATGGCTACCTTTGACGAGACGCACTTCGTTTCTGGCTGTCTGATGTAAGTGCTGGTGTAGTAATTCACTGGCCCACGGACCTGCAGCGTTGACGATAGCACGCGCTGTCACCTTGATCTCCGTTTGCTGATCTTTCAGCAACGTAGCCTGCCACACACCAGCTTCACGATGCGCCGACTGTAACTTTGTTCTGGTCAGAATGCACGCACCCCGTTCTTGCGCATCCATCGCATTTAACACGACCAGCCGCGCATCATCCACCCACGCATCCGAATACACAAATCCTTTATGCATACTGCTCTGCAATGGGGCACCTAACTGACTGTTTTTAAGATTGACGCCAGTCGAGCCTGGCAACAGTTCGCGCTTGCTGAGATGGTCGTATAAAAAAAGTCCGAGGCGTATCATCCAAGCGGGACGCAGATGTGGCACATGCGGCATCACAAAACGCAAAGGCCAGATAATATGCGGCGCGGCCCGTAACAACACTTCACGCTCCTTCAGGGCTTTACGCACCAAGCCAAATTCATAGTATTCGAGATAACGCAAACCACCGTGAATCAATTTGGTACTGGCCGACGACGTATGTCCGGCAAGATCGTCTTTTTCGCACAACAAGACCCGCAAACCGCGCCCGGCCGCATCACGGGCGATACCGGCACCGTTAATACCGCCACCCACCACCAGCAAATCGAACTGCAGATCATTCGTCATGATGCCAGACCGCCATTTTGTGAAGAAAATAGTTGTAGAGAGGAAGATAAGATTAAAAAGTAATTATGAGTCCAATTATTAGTCCAATTATTAGTCCAAATACTTTTATGAATAACTCATCTTTTATGTTTAAAAACGATCATAAATCATCAAACGAATAATTTCAAGTTCGTTTTCGAACATTTACGCCGTCTACATAACGGATCAACCACCACACAGTTGTGAAAAACCTTTCAACCCAAAGACACAGGCAAAGACGAGCGTGTTTAAATCAACATTTGAGCCGGTAGAACCCACTAAAAACCATGAGGACTGCTGTAGAAATACATCAACTACACGCTTCGATTAGAATGATCGCCTATGCATCATGTATAGTCGATTTTCGTATTCCAACATTTTTGTATCGCAAGGAAGTTCGCCCATGCCAAATCCCTTAGCACCCTCCTCACTCCTTTACGACCAGTCCTTGTCACAGTCGCTCAATCTGCGCCAACAAGAATTGTTAGCAGGCGTGCAGAGAGATGGTTTTGCTTCAGTGGAGCAGCTGGCAGCGCAATACAGGGTCACTCAACAAACGATCCGACGCGATATCAATTTATTGGCGGACATGAACTTATTACGCCGTTTTCATGGCGGTGCTGGTTTAACGTCCAGCGCAGAAAATATGGCTTACAAAGCGCGTCAGACATTGCTTTCAGATGAAAAGCGCCGGATCGCGACCTTGGTTGCCCAACATATTCCTGATCACGCAACGCTGTTTATTAATCTTGGTACAACGACGGAAGAAATCGCCCGTGCGCTATCGAATCACCGCCACTTACGTGTGATCACAAATAACATGAATGTCGCCAGTATCATGTGTAATTACCAGGATATTGAAGTCATCGTAACGGGTGGTGTTGTGCGCCCTCGGGATGGTGGACTGACAGGGGAGGCAGCAGTGGATGTCATCAACCAATTTCAGGTTGATTTTGGCATCATCGGCATTTCTGGCATTGAAATGGATGGCACGCTACGCGAATTTGACTATCGGGAAGTACGAGTATCAGAGGCCATCATCAAGCACTCCCGAACAATATTCTTGGCAGCAGATCACTCAAAATTCGACCGCCCTGCCCTCGTCAAATTAGGGCATATGTCCCAGATCGATATGCTATTTACTGATCAGTCTGTCCCTGAGCAAATGCTGGCGACATTTGAAAAAATCAAAACCCGCGTCATTATTGCCTAATATCTTCATCATCACCGCGATGAGTCGCAAACGGCACGAGTTCAGCGTTTTTGTCAGAGTTTTTCTCAGCGACTTGCCAGTGCCACTTCGCTTAATAGCCATTCACGGAAGGCTCTGACCTGCGGTTTTTGCAACGCCTGCTCCTGATAAACCAAGTGATAAGAAACTGGACTGGGTATTTCAATATCAAACAAACGGATTAGCTGACCACTTTCAATATCCGATTGCACGATCGCATGGCGCCCCAATGCAATCCCCTGACCATCAACTGCAGCGCGCGCCAAGATGGAGGCGTCTTGGTACACCAAGCCATTCGTCGGTTCTTCATTATCTAAGCCTGCCGCCCGAAACCAAGGTTCCCAAGGCTCTTCCTCACAACGTAGTAAATTGGATGCGGCGAGCTCCGCCGGGCTCTGCGGCAACTGACCGCCGTGATAGCGAGGACTGACGACAGGATAGTAATAATCTCCCATCAAAAATTCTGAAACGAGACCAGGATAGTTCCCCAAACCAAAGCGGATACCAATATCAATCGAATCTCTCGAAAAATCGGCTAACTGATTACTTGATTGCAAACTCACTTCAAGGTCTGCGTAATGCTCAATAAACCGCCCTAGGCGCGGCGATAACCACCGCGCAGCAAACGACGGTAATGATGTAATACCGAGTCGCTTTTGCTGATTTCGTTTTTGCAACTGTTCAGTGGCTTCCACCAGATTTTGCAAACATAAACGAATTGCTGCGGCGTAACGCTCACCTTCGGCATTGAGAATCAGACGCTTGCCATGACGTGTAAATAATTCAATATCAAGCTCTTCTTCAAGTGTACGCACTTGATGACTCACCGCACCATGCGTCAAATGAATCTCTTCTGCCGCTTTAGAAAAATTCTGATGACGCGCCGCCGCTTCAAAGGCACGTAGTGCTGCTAAATTAGGCAGTTTTCTGATATCCATTTTTCATATATCCGTCATTATCCATCCACATAATAATGCTAATTTAATTAGCAAGCAAAGCCAAAATTTCTCGTTTTGTTTCTGAATTACAAACGCCTACAATGTGAACATCGCAATGCAGCATTGAACTTTCCCCTTAGAAATCACGACTGTGTGATTTGGTTGCTGCACAACAAGGAGCATGGAAATGACAAATAATTTCGCAAACCAATCGTACACGATCAACGCGGGTAGCACACTCTCGGGTGTTTCTCCGGTCGATCGTAAAATCAGAATTGTCTGCGGTCGGGTCTGGCTGACCATTGCAGGAGATGAGGCCGATTTCTGGCTCACTGACGAAGAAACCGTCGTCATTCCTGCAAACCGTATGGTTGTAGTTGAGGCTGATCAACAAACGAGTTTGATCGAGTTGCAGACAGTTAGCGCTCCTGTCATCAGCAAACAAAACGACTTTGCGCTGGCCACTTATTTTCAAAAACTGTCGCATAAGCTGACACACGCCTTTGCTTAATGGCGTGAGACCGTCATTTACTTCGTCGTATAGCGGCAAGCTACACCACCACAGCCAGCACCGCATGCTGGTCGTGGTCATTTTTTCAGTCGATGTATCAAGATATCCCGCAGGAAAAACGGCAGTCGCTGGTCAGGAATGTTAAACTAGCGGTCTATGCAAACCAGTACTTCTTCCACTAAGCCAGTCGTCCTGCACCGTGGCCTTGAGCCCTATCAGCAGACTTTCGATGCCATGCGCGCATTTACGGACGCGCGCGATGCCAATACGCCTAATGAATTCTGGATCGTCGAACACCCGCCGGTATTTACGCTTGGGCTGGGCGCTGACCAGTCGCATGTATTAGCGGCGCACGATATTCCAGTAGTACAAACTGATCGCGGCGGTGAAGTCACCTATCACGGCCCAGGTCAGGTTGTCATTTATCTCATGATGGATCTGCGTCGCAGCCATCCAAAAGCGCGTTTATTTGCCCGAGAATTCGTCCACAAGATAGAACAAGCCGTGATCAATACGCTGGCAGCGTATAATCTGGCTGGTGAACGTAAAGAAGGTGCGCCCGGTATTTACGTCAGTGACGGCGCATTTAAAGGCGCAAAAATTGCCGCATTAGGGCTCAAAGTACGTGGTAATGGTTGCACCTACCATGGCGTGTCCCTGAATGTGGACATGGATTTGGCACCGTTTTCATGGATCAACCCCTGTGGTTATGCAGGACTGGCAACAGTCGACATGAAGACCCTTGGTATCCACGCTGCATTGGCCGACGTACAAAACGCCCTCGCACAACATTTGCAAGACGCATTGTCTGCACCCGATTGAATTTTTGAAATTTTTCGACACCGCTCCGTATCATGACAACCGAAAATACTCCCGTCTCTCCCGCTGAAACCAGCAATGCGGCTACGACCGCCTACGATCCGACTGAAAAGCAAAAAGGCGCGAGTAAAACTGCGCGAATTCCTATCAAAATCGTGCCAATGGAGCGTTTGCCTAAGCCAGACTGGATTCGCGTCAAAGCAGGTTCACCGACGACACGCTTTTATGAAATCAAAGATATTCTGCGTGCCAACAATCTGGTGACTGTTTGTGAAGAAGCATCTTGCCCGAATATCGGTGAGTGCTTTGGTAAAGGCACAGCAACTTTCATGATCATGGGTGATAAATGTACCCGTCGCTGCCCTTTCTGCGACGTGGGTCACGGTCGACCAGATCCGCTCGATGTGAACGAGCCAGCCAACCTGGCAAAAACAATTGCCGATCTAAAACTCAGCTACGTCGTTATTACCTCTGTTGACCGCGATGATTTACGCGATGGCGGCGCAGCCCATTTTGCCGAATGCATTAGCAAAATCCGTGAACTGTCTCCCAAGACTCGCATTGAAATTCTGACGCCCGATTTCCGCGGCCGCATGGATCGTGCCTTAGAAATTCTAAATATGGCACCGCCAGATGTGATGAATCACAATCTGGAAACGGCACCACGTTTGTACAAAGAAGCGCGTCCTGGTTCTGACTACGAATATTCACTGAACCTGTTAAAACGCTTCAAAGAAATGCACCCGAACACCCCAACCAAATCCGGCATCATGGTTGGCCTAGGCGAAACTGACGAAGAAGTCTTGCAAGTCATGCGCGATATGCGTGCCCACAACGTGGACATGCTCACGATTGGTCAGTATCTGGCACCAAGTGGCCATCATTTACCAGTACGTCGCTATGTTCATCCTGATGTCTTCAAAATGTACGAAGAAGAAGCCTACAAAATGGGCTTTGCACACGCCGCCGTCGGTGCGATGGTCCGCTCCAGCTACCACGCTGATCAACAGGCACATGGTATCGGTGAATAATTCCTGTGAACGACCAGTAAATAATGAGACAGGCCAGTAGATAACGAGACTAATCAGAATTTAATGAGACAAAATCAATCTGATATCCCTTCTGAAGCTACTGAAAACTCCTTTCATAACAACCACTTGCCATCAATTTTCGCCTTTCCGAAGGATGAAAATTTTTGGCGAATTGACTGGTTCGGCGAAGTCGCATTCCCCAATCGACTGCTACGCCGAACCCAACCATCAATATTGGTGCACCTGTCGCGTGTACTGAACTCCTCCTTTCAAGAAAATCCTGCACTGCTGCTTGACCCAGCCTCCACATTTGCTTCGAGACAACGCAAAATGTGGGTTTCAGTCGGGACATTGCCACTACTTCGAGTCGGCGATGTTTGGCGCAACGGACAATTGGCATATGCTCCAGATTACGAACTGGAGCAATTCCTTGGTCTAGATATCAATTCTCAAACCGCAGTCCTGATCAAAGCCGGTTTAAATCTGGAAGACAAAGGTTTTCTGCTCCCACGCACAGAACACCCGTGGCACATGGAGTGTACTCAGTCGTATTGCCTGATGGTCGAGCTACCGCAAAATCGCCGACTGATCATCCCATGCATAGAATTGATTCGATTCTATTTTGGTTCGTCCAGCAATCTACTGACCAAGCTGTTCCTGCCACCACTGGTTCGCGATGCACTTTATTGCAAACCGCATTTTGACAAATCCAGCGGCCGCCTTACCTTGCAGCTTGCTGCCGGTATCTCTGGAGTGTCTGCGGCCGACATCGGGCGTATGCATATGGATCCTCATGCATGGAGAACCGCATTACATGTCGGCGCCACGCTACTCAAGGGATCCGTATCCGGCCAAGGAGCTTATACTCAGGCTTACTTTCCATTTGAAGGCCAGACGGATCTTATCGTCTCTGGAAAATGGCTGTCGTTCCAGGAAGATCCACGTGCGACATTCATTGCTTACAGCCTGCGCTCTTGCTCCCATCCGTTTCCATTTCGCTCACTACGATATGACGTGAAAGATAGCAGTCCATCATCTGTCCGAAAAAATGGTCAAGAGCAAAATGGGTCCGGCACGCGAATAGCGAGAAAGTCAGCAGATGACTCGCCGGATCAGCAACTTACGGACACAGATGCGTCGAACAAGCTGACTAAACAGCATCGGCCGGCGTGGGGCTCCACACGTTTTCCGGACCTCAAATTGAAGACGATCTGGAAAAATCGCACCCTATCGGAACCGTCTGCAAATAATGCCTTTGACGGCACTCAACCAAGTGACATTCAGCATTCTGCGGTAGGTAACCCTGGTTCAGAACGACGCGTCCGCCCCATTGATTTCGAAATACGGGTAAAACAAAAATCTGAATTTCCGGCACCTGAGTTTCTTCGCGAAATTGTCGACGAATTGGAGTCATTGGATGATTTCCATATCCAACTCCTAACGGATAGCGAGCAGGATGGTTGGACCATTCCTATTACAGTGTTGGTAAACGAAGATGGAGAAATCGACGCAAGCTTATTTATCGAGATGGGTGAAAATCGGTTACGCGAGAGACGCGTGGCGGTATTCTCGGTGATATACGAAATGGAGTGCGTAAAAATAGTCGCTATTGAGTCGTCTCCCACGCATATGAAGCTGTATCTGCCATCTAAAGATGATGAAACAGATTTACTGGAAACATTGGCCTGTGCTGCCGCCGATTTCATTTCGAGACCAGAGCCCAAAAAAGAGGACGTCGCGCATCTGATTCGGTGGGTGTTCAATACGAGCTAAAAAACGCTTAATTCAACAATTAATACGGTCTACAACATACTGCGAGTATTGTAAAACAGCGATTCTGAGCCATTAGGACAACTTCTTCATTCCGTCGATAGGCGCATGTTGATATACGCAGCATTATTTCGTGTCGTGCGGCTAGTAATTTACTCGGCGCATCCAGTCTGCCTCTGGGACTACAGAGTAATTTTCATGCTTTTTGCGCCGAGCATAATGCACAAGGGCACCTTTTGCTGTGACCGTAAATACGTCTCGATCGATGGGTTCCTCTTCACCTAGATCCTCATCAAAAGACTTACTTAATAAACCCAGTTTCACCAGCTCTCGAAGCCATTTTCCAAAAGTACCCTTCTCAAAAGGAATTGTACTATTTTGGTTGAATGACGAGTAATCCGCAGCACCAAACGTGCCGTCGAATAACGGACTCATTGCCACGTCTAGCACTGCCCACGCGTTTTTGGATACTCGACTAGACAGCGCATCATATCGCTCTGTGGTAGCCCTTTCGAGCCATTTGTTAAACTTGTCATGTTTTGACTCTTTGCGACGCAATGGCGTGCCGGCTTGAGCACAGTATTCGCAAAATTCGTCAGCCAGTCCTAGTAAGTCGCGCAAATTGCTATTCACTATTCGGTACAGAAATTTTAGATCGTCCAGAGTAATCGGAAGGTCATCTTCCGCTCTCTCTGGATCTGTAGAAAATTCATTGAGCCTGGCGCGCAAAAGTAAATCTATCGATTTTGCATCGATGTTTTTGATGTTTAAGATCGGGGTGCTTAGGTAGGCTGTGAGTCTGGGTGAAGCCGCCAGACTATGAATTACACCGTTAGCACCACAGAAAACCCAACGAATGCCATTCACATTGAAAAGCTTGTCCCTAAGCGCCTCAAGCATCCTCCGCGCTGCTGTGCCAGTTTCCAGCAATTCAATATTATCAATCACGCATACGACGCCACCATTTCCTTGCTTGGCGAAGATTTCGTCCAGCCATTTCTTGACCAACGCCTCGAATCCGTTCTGCGAAAAACCAGATGACTGATTTATTTGTTTAGATGCGTTCCTATCGCTGCCAAGGTTAACCGACCCGACTCCGGGCAGACCAAAAGTCGCCCCCCCTTTACTTATGGTTGTGAGATGTTCAACCACCGGGGAGTTGAGCCAGGCTTCTAGCTGCGGCAGTGGCAGGTGGGAGGTGTCGTATGCATTCAAATGCGTGCGGTATTCGAGGAGAGTTTGAGCAACACCTTGAAACACTTCAGTGCAAAATTGGTCGACGTTACCATCTTTTCTTAACTGATATGAATGAATTGAAGGTATTAAAAGCTGTGGAGTTTTGCCTGCCAAATAAGCTTGAAAGCAGTTAAAGGCTGCGACATTTACCAAGCTTGTCTTACCGACACCAACATGCCCGTCGAGACACGTGATCTTCCCATGTTTATGTAGTCGTTGCGCGACCGCCATGAGCTCGTCGTCTCGACCAACCATTAGGCGTTTGCCTTTTTCATCGGCGCTCAGCGCGTGTACCTGAAACGGATTTTCAGTAAGTCCCATCGCAGCATATGGATCTAGGAACATCGTCATAATTCAGGAAACGGATGGTTGAGCAAATTAGAGTATATCAAACATTCATGCATCGGGAACAACATTAGTTGCCGCTCGCATAACTAGTGTTTTGGCCACTACTCATGTCAGCTCTCGACTTGAAGTATTTGGCGCAGTCACCTTGTTTGCAAAGAAGAGCTCACATGTATCAAGCGTCAAAAATTGCTCGACAAACTGAAATGATTCTCGCGCATGAAAATTGTATAGGGGTCCATCAACAAGATATTAGTCTAGCAATGTACTAGTAGCATCTATAGTTGGTGTTTACAGCATCTTCCTCGCGGTTGATTCTGCAACTTTCTCGTACACTTCAAAAACAATTTGCTTTAACTGTTTTTCGTCAACACGGTAACAGCAGAAGGAGTAGCATTTCCTCCATTACCTACTGTAATAAATTGCTGCGATGCTCCCGTTACCTGTTCAATAGGTATCAAACCTCCTAGCATATCTGAGAAAGCTCCCAAAGGTAGATCTCCCCCGGTTGCAGTCAATTGCCCTGGCGGCGCAGTGAATTCCTCGAGCGCCTCCTGAATTCGCTTTTCTGCAACTCGAACAACTGATTTATCTGCGCGATCTTCTAACAGATCCGGTATCCAGTCGTCATGGGTAGGTGGCTCAGATTTTGCAAAAGCCCCGTCGACGCTTTGGTCAACGATAAAAACGCCAGCATAGTCCATTTGCTCATATGACACTGGAGGCCCTGCCAAATATCGAACAACAAAATGAGGAGCTCTCATCAAAGCAATATGATGTCTAAGTCCAGCATCTGCAGCTGAAATTTGCGGGCTCGTTTCAGAAATAGCAGCTTCCGAGGCAGCAGATCTAAGTAAAGCAAGGCGACTAAGAAGCTTGCGAGGCCTGCGGCTTTCAATATTGTGCAAGCATCCTAAGCGCGGCGGCTGCATTGGAGCTATACCATTTAAACAGGCGGCAAAAGTTTTTGCATATCCCTTAAGTTGAGGTATTTCCAAAGGACTCGGCAATGCGATTGTCTGCCCTTCCCATTCAAGAGAAAATTTGATAGTTCCAGTGCCATCTTGGTTATATAGCATTTTTGGCCAGAAATATTGTGAAAAATTAAAAGTTAATGAGAAAAATAACGAAAATTCACATTAAAAATCAAAATATAACGAGAATTAGATTAATAGTTAGTGATACATGTTTAATGCGAAATATATTCGATATCGAAAGGTGTAATGATGTGTCGAAGTTAAAGGGGGTATTAAAATTGGTCTATAGTGCACTACTGACAAACAGTATTTCGTTTAGAGCTGAGGCGCCGCAGTGTTACAGTAGAGATATGCAAACCTGCAAATTTTGATTAAAAATGCTACACTTAAAATGAATGCTATATATTTTTTGGCCAAACTAGCATCGGTTTAACTTAATATAGGCTTTAAAATGACTTACCAAGCTAATAATTCCATTGATAACTGCCGTCTTTGCTCGATTTTCCATCGTGGGAAGACAGCTGCATATGGTATAGATGTTCCTTGGCTAAGCAATGAGAGTTATGCAGCCGTGATTTCTTTTGGGGCAATGGTACCTGGTTGGACCTTGGTCAGTCCATTAGATCATAGCGTTAATATGCAAAATTCTTACGCTGACAAAGCATTTTGGAATTTTTCATCCCAGGCAGAGTCTTTTATTCGAGAAAGGTATGGCAGCGTTTGTGTCTTTGAACATGGCCCAAATATCTCGGAATCGTTGACTGGCTGTGGCACTGGACATGCGCACATGCATATTGTGCCATTGGCATTTTCTTTAACTGAAGAAGCTCTGGATTTTGATAAGACTAAGACTTGGATTGAGTGCGAGGCGTCTAAGGTAGTTGATATTGCTGGTGGTAGCGAATATTTGTTTGTCTCAGATAGCTTTGAAGGTGAAAAAACACAGGGATTTATATGTGTTCTTTCAGAGTCGACATCTCAATTTTTCCGGAAAGTAATTGCTCGAAGACTTGGTATGCAAGATTTTTCAAATTATCGGACTCACCCAATGCTCGATATTGTCGCGACTTCAAGCAAACAATTAACCGGAGATGTAGCAGCTTCGAGTCTGCTTGGACTGACTTCTTAATAATTACTCACTATGTCTAACCTACCTAGCGGTGAACGTATTAGCTCTCCAGATTTACCAGAGCCTAACGCTAATCAGGGTAATTTAGACGTGCCTACCTGTAAGACACTTTTAGCAACTGAGTTACCTACAAATAGTAACGCAGTTGGTGACTTTGAAAGTCCCTCAGTGGAAACAGTAAATCTACCTGCGTCCGAGTCTAAAGTTGATGACTCCTCATCGGAGCAATGTCAAAAAAATAAAATTCCCTCCTCGACTTCTTTAGGAGTGTCATCGGATAAAATCTGCGGTGATGATTCACCTTCTCCTAGCGATGAAGGCGAAAATATGGATGGGCGTACTATTGGTGAATGGGAGAGCCGCTATCCTCCTGACGCGTGCAAAGAAATAAAATTCGATGCTTGGTTTGTAGGGATCTTATTATTCATTATATTAATTTCTTTGCTTTTATTGTGGAATGGTGCTCTGTACAAGCTATTGAGTTTTGTAGTACCTAACTCGCCGCATTCTGCTAAGACATTTAGTAAATTTTTTCTTTTCTTTTTAGGTGGTCTATTAGGTGGAACACTTTTTGGTATTAAGTATTTATACAAAGCAGTCGGTCGGGGTAGCTGGAATTTAGACCGTCGTTTATGGAGGATATTCTCGCCCCTTGTATCTGGTGGTTTGGCCTTGGCTGTCGGCGCGATGATTGATTCTGGAATCGTTGGATTAACGGCAAATGCTCATTCTTCTTCTGCTTACCTATCAATGGGTTTTATTACAGGTTACTTTGCCGATGGCGCACTAGCCAAAATGCAAGATGTTGCTGATACCATTTTTGGTTCTGCACGACGCTTTGGAAGCGGACATTCTGCCAAGAAATAAATATAAAAAATATTGGGATTTTGATCCAGTGAATTCTCGTGCAAAACAAATCCGTAATAACAAACAACCGTTGACACCAATAAATTCGCTGCTTTTTGTTGAAGGCAGTGTCGTGACAACTTTAACTCCAAGTGAAATTAACCATTCAAAAGTCGGGCTTAAAGCCTTTGGTTTAGCGAGTATCCCAATTGAATGGACTAAGCCTTATTTTGTAGTATCTGGGACTACACCATCTAATCAAGATGCCATTGATAAGGCTTTTGCGCTTGCGGGCTTAACTCCAAACCGGAGCGTATTAGTTCGATCTAGTGGCGTCGACGAATCTATAGACCGTAGAGGTTCGTTAGTATCTGCTCCTTGCTTCCCCAATGAAATTTCATCGAAAATATCTCAGTTGATTAATTCTCACGAAGGGTGCGCTGGCAGCGAAATTCATTGGTTGATTCAAGAACAGATAATTACACTAGCAAAAGGACATTTATCGAATGAAAGACGTCTAAGTCGCGACTTGCGAGATTGGACGGCTGAAGCAGAACTGTCGTCAACAAACAAAGCCGAGAGCACCCGAATAGCGATTAGACCTTGGCGCGAAGGACAATCTTCTTCAGTGAAGAAACTTCGATGTAAGTATAGGCCAAACTACGTAGACCGTCTCAAAGACGTTGCACGTTGGACGTATGATAGAAAAATAAGAGTTCATTTTGAATGGGTTTGGGACGGTAATTTTGTATATATTGTTCAAGCTGATCCGGCTGATCATATATCTGCTGGTGTCGATCCAGAGCAATTAGTCAAGATTCCAAGTGGAAACATAGATGAATCTAAGCTAAAAATATTTAGAACTGCCACAGAAAGCGAATTCAAAAAATATCGGAAACTCGCTAATGCTAATATTTATCAAGGTCTTGGCTATGGGATGCCAAATTTTTATGTACTTGATGATCAAAACGAAATTCAGTCGATAATAAAACAAGGAATTTGCAGTAAAGAATTGCTTCAAGATCTTGAACAGCTAACCTTGCGCCCTTTAGTCATTCGAACAGATGGTCTCGATATTCCGAATGGCAAACGACATATGTTGCCTCGAAGCGATGAGCTGAGATCTGTTCAAGCGGCTGCTCAATGGTTTATCGAAAAATTTCGAACTGCCATTACTAAAGGAGATTTGCATAACTGTAAACTTTGTCTCCTGGCGCACCATTTTATTCCAGCAGTTGCATCTGCGTGGTGCCAAGCTTATCCCGCGGAACGTCGGGTCAGAATCGAGTCTCTATGGGGGATTCCCGAAGGACTATATTGGTACGCACACGATGTGTTCGATGTAGATACTCTCGTGATAAATCTTTCCGCGAAAACTGAACGGCCAAAAGGCCTTAAAATTCGTGAGCGGACACGTTTCAAGAGCAGATTTATCGCTCCTGATGAAAATGGTACTTGGGTGGTTCATCAAGCATTTGAAGAAGCCGATTGGCGAAGAAGCATACAGCGAGATGAATGGATTGAAGAGATTGCATGGACCTCACGTCAAATAGCTCAGAAAGCGGGTCATCCTGTGGTCGTGATGTGGTTTATAGATATACCAAGCGTAATCTCCACACATCGTGTATTGCCTTGGTTTCATGAGTGCTGGGAGCAAAAAGGACATGCGCTCCGCGCAGCTCCGAGGGAAAAACTTCCTTCAACTGGAGAGTTTTTATTGCGAACCAAAGTTGATTGGGAGAAACTAAAAAATAAGCTGACGGTGGGGGAAAGTTTTTCTCGTGTAGTCGTTGATCCAAGTGAACCAGAAATGGTAAGAGATCAAGATTTTGCAAACAAACTTTCCGAATTGGCAAAAGAGAAGCAATTCATAGTTGAGTTATCTGGAGGAATACTTTCTCACGCATATTACATGTTATCCAGTTCGGGTTGTACGGTTGAGTGTGTGGATTTAGATGATTTTGCCTTGGAAGATTCGGAGGTGGCATTTAATAAACTTGTGCGGGATCTGATACCGGAATCTATTTCTGCACGAGGTGAGGATGTTGCGTTGTTTATACTGGAAGGCGAGGCTTTAATCGCCGCTTTGCGGCAGAAGTTAGTGGAAGAGGCTTTCGAAGTAATGGATGCTCCAACTACAATTCAAATTGTAGAGGAGTTAGCAGATGTAAGGGAAGTAATGCTTGCATTGATGGCGCGCTTGGACATTTCAGAGTCAGATGTTGAGGATGTCAGGTTGCAGAAAGTTACCAGCAGAGGCAGATTTGATGCCGGACTTCTTTTATCTAAGACAAAGCTTGTATCTACTTTTAATTCGCCCGAAAAGGATATGATCGGTGATAAAAATATCCCTTCACCGAGAACCCTATATCTCCAGTCAGAGATGCCAACGTCTCTCATTGATATTCATGTCGACAAGCGTTTTGACGAACAAGGCGCTATGGAAAGACAGTTTTCAGTAGTGTTACCTGCGCATGCTGAAAATATTGGGGAGTTAAAAACTATTGTCTCCTTAAATACCCGCGATGGAACCGTGCACAAGATGATATTAAACGTAAATCTTGAAAGAAAAAATGCAGAACTTCGCTTTAAGTTAAGGCTTATAAATACTGCTAAGCAATTAGAGCTACCTTTCGACTCTTAGGTAAATCGTAAGACGACAACTCGCCTGGATTGGTGGGTACTGACCAGTGAGTACGACACAGAATAAGTTTAAGCTGCTTGGTTTATCCGTTGATAAAATTAGTAAATTAGAGATAGGTATTGTCGTAATAAGGTATCGAAACAAAAAGGACATGCAGACCGTATTATTATCTGTGTCAACTTAGCTGTTCTAGCTTAAGTTACGCCACTTCTAAATTCCCGGGATTTTTTACATTTGGAATAAGTAGCCCAGGACTGAAAAACATCGCTTCAGCTCCCTTGTAGCGATCTTGGGCGCTGTAGTTAATATCGTATATCGTGGCATTACAGTCTTTGTACATCTCAATAATTTCTGGCGCGTGGTCGTACGATACTACCCACGGTAAATCAATTTGTGTTTGAACTAAATCGGCGATCTTTACATGATCTTGATGCGCATAATGATTTTCATATAAACCTTGTCCTTTTACATAATATGGAGGGTCAAGGTAGACCAACGTTTTTTTCGGCAAGGTCGGTAATACTGTTTTAATCAATTCCTGAGCGTCTAGATTGTAAAGTTGAATGCGTTCCCTGTATTGCGCAATTTGCTCAAGGCGCCGAATCAAGTCATCCTTTGTAAAGCGAGCATCAAGCGTCCAAGGGCCTGTTTGATTCTTACCGCCAATAACTCCACCTAAAATTATGCCAGACCGGTTTGTACGATTTAGAAAAAATGTTGCGAACCCAAGTTCTGACCGACTGTGATTGTCGGGTGTACTAAAAATTGCTTTTTGCTTATGCCATTCATCTATCGTTACGTTAACATCTCTTATTGCTTTGCAAAGAGTGTCAGTGTCGTTAAGTGCCGTATGCCAAAATGCATGGACAGCGCGATTTAAATCGTTGAGATGAATTTGCGAAACGTATTCATGAAAAAGCAAATTAAGTGCAATACCTGCACCACCAGCGTAGGGTTCGACGTAATCTCCCCCTATAAAATCATTCTCAACAAAAATTAATTTAATAAAATCTGTTAATTTCCCTTTGCCACCTGGATAGCGCAGGGGCGTGGTGAATTTTTTTAAGTATTTCATGGGGGGACTCCATCATGTGATGGACATAATAATACCAATTTGATGCTTTACTGGCCAGCTTTATATTGCGAAAATTTTTCTTCAAGCATTAATTGGTGAAGTGCCTGCTTCGGATAAACCAAAGCTACTATTTTTTATTTGGGAATTGACTTTTTTGTGAGCCCAGCCTTCGCAATAATATCTAGTACCTTCCCTCCAGGTGTGAGACTAATCGATGCATGCCGATGTGCTAAAGCGACCGGCACTATTGCACTTTCGAACAGGTCCAGTTCAAAGTGACGTATAAAATCGCAAGCCCTAGAAATTAGACTGCCATATGATTCAGTTTTTACCTTGATCTCCGCAAAACGAACACCTCCTCCATCGATATTTTTATTCGGAAACATATATGGCAAGGCAAAATTAAAAATCCGCCCTCGTTCAGTTTTGAACAAAAAATCCTGCCCATAGTATGTTTCATTGCCAAAATTTGCGGCGGGCTCATCGCTGCCTTTTATGTAAGCGTTCCGATAATTGTCATCTAAAATTCTAATGACACCCGATGGCAAAAAACGTGAGATCATATTTGCGTGATCCATCACCTCGCCAGTTTTTTGTAACCCGATAACTAGAATTGGTTCTTGGTGAAGTTCATGCAACCTAGTATTGACCTTATATAAAAATGCTTGAATACGAGAATGCAATTTGGCAGGTTGCCCGAAGATTGCTAACGGACCATCCATGATAAACGCCATTTTTGCCAAAGCGAGAGGATCTGCTTCAAAAATTTGATGGATTAGAGCTATTATCAAAAGATGCTCAACACAATTCATCATGCGCGTTATAGCGCTCGTATTATTTCCAAAGTCTGATACGTCTTCGTGCAATCGCAACCAATCGGTAACATAGACGGGAACTTTGCACATATTACAAAGATAAATTTGCTCATCAACGGAGAAAGAAAATAGTTGTTTTGCCTTACATGACGGGCAGTGGTTAATCTCTATTTTTTCATCAGTTAAATTAAATAACATTTTGGTGAGAATGAAACGATTCTTACCGCCAGCAGCACGATTTGCTCCCAATTGAGAAAAAACGGCATGCCGAAAACCATCTTTTACACTACGTGATCCTTTGTATCGAATATTACTTCCGGGTAGCGTGAAGGTAATGGGCGATGCATTACGATGTAATTCTGCCACCTTGAAAGGATCAACAAAACGAGTCACTGGATCAATCAACTCCGCATACTTGTTCATTTCGATAAGCACATGACTTACTTTGATGAAGCCTACTTGCGTACTTGGTAGTTTTTCGTTAATTGCTTGGTCGCTTTTACTCGCGTCGGAAGCGATCACATATTCGGGCAATTTCGGAGGATCATTGATTGGCGCAGCAACAAAGGTCGCGGCCATCGCCTTCCCTTCCTCATCACTTGGCTCTCGCATGTAATCACACTCTGCGAGAAAAGCTTGTACGTCGGGATTGCGTACAAAATCAGAATGTCCACCTTTTCCTGCAGCCTGTCCGTTATAGGGCATTATTTTTCTCCCGATTTGGCGATCGAAGAAATACGCTGCTTGATTTCTTCAGGAGAAAAGCGATTAATTTGTGTTGGTATAACAAATGGTGCGGATAAGGTTTTAATTCGTGCGAAGCCAACGTCTTGAGCAGCCTTGAGTGAACCTATGAAATCACCAAAATCATAAAATTTGGCTAGAGTCTTTAGTTCATCATCATTATTTAGGTGTGTGACAAACCAATTCTCTGTATTTGCCAAAATATTTGGGTGAACTGACGACGGTTCTTGTGTGGCGTACACAAACGCAATCCTAGCTTTTGCCCCCTCTTTTGCGATGCGTGGCCAAGTTTCATTTAGGTCTGCTTTTTTCCCAATAATGTTGTGTGCTTCTTCAACAAATAATACGATATTTTTGGGTACTTCACCTGCATGCATTGTTGCCATTTGTTTCTCAAAAATTTGGCGTGCAATACGCTCTGAAAGTACTGAACGAATTTCTACTGGACCGACCGATAGATCAAGAATTACAATTTTTCCTTCATCAAGATGAGCAATAACCTCATTCGTTACATCCGACGTACGACGGTTGGAGTGGTATGGGGTATATTTTGCAACTGCCCGATAACCACCAAAATTTTGATCACCAGTGTTTTTACGGGCAAGAATGTTTAGAAATGACTCTAACGTAGGATCCACCCAAGGATTACCAGGGGTGCTAGATACGAGCCCGACCATCGGCTGGTTGTTTGCTTTCTGTGTTGCACGTAATGAAATGTTTATTGCTCGAATTTGTTCGAACCATGCGGAAGCATCAGGTAGGGAAAGGTACTCTTTAGTTGGAATTTCTAAATTCGCAGGGGGCATTTGAGCCTGAGCCCACCGATCTATCTGTTGAGTAAGCAATTTTCCAATTGGAACCTTGACGGTAAAGCCACTTGTTGCTCGGTATCCAGCCTTGTGCAAGATGCACTGAAAGACTGCTTTGTGACGCTCCCAACGAGTATGCTCAGATTTATTACTTGCATCCGGTTCTTCTAGTGTAGATGACATGAATGATTCAAGATCTTGTCCAGAAAATGGCGACTTGTCGACTTTAAATAATGCCTGAATTAAATTGAGTGCCTGAGCCACCTCACTATAGAAATTTGTTCGTAGATCTTCAAACCCTAACGCTTCGAGAGCGCGATAACGTACTGTAAGATTCGGGAACACATCAGCGATTGAACTTCCATCGTCTTGGTGATTTGCGTTGGCATACTCGCCATTGATGTCGAAAATTAGCTGCCCAACAGTCACTCCATTATTCATGGCTGCCAAAGCAACAGCTGACACTGTAGTTTTGACAGTGTTTGATTTACCGGTCCGTGTCATCCCCAGTACTGCTGTTCGCCTAGCCAGGAAATCGGTTGGTTGAATTAAAACATCGACTTTTTGCTCTTCTTTTCCACGATGTAGACGGTCTGTTGAAGTATAGCGAACGGATCCTATGTGTATGGGGGATGGGGCATTTTTGAAGCCAGCTTTTTTCGCTTCATCTTCAGCCTTTGCAATTATCTCAGGATTAACATGATTTACGATTGAAGCAAGTGCGGCCCCACGTGGCTTAAACGCGCGAAGTCGCGATAGGCTCATGAAGTTTTCAATGTCACTACCCAAGCGCAGTTGTCCGTTATCATCTATAAAGAAAGTGCCCAGAACGCTACAACGTAGGCCACCAGCCTGTAGTTCTACCGCGGTAATTGGATCGAGTCCGTCGTTGACTCCTGTAGGATATTTTTCATCGGTGGTACGTCGCTGGTGATGTTCGATGCGGGTGCGAACAAAATCATTGTCTTGTGGAAGCGACACAGGCTCTAATACACGTAGCAGTACAACCTCGCGGTCAATAGGGTGGGAATCATTAAATCGCTCAGGATGGAATCCTGCAGCTACTAAAAATGAATTATGAGGAATACCGTTTACTTTTCTCTTGAATTCATCGTTCGTTAAGACAAGTGCTTCGTCAAAACGCATACCATATACATACCCGACAAAGGATGAGTCAAAGTCCCCTAACAGTTTTACCAATGGCGATTCGTTGGTAATGATTTTATTGACGATGTCGACCATGAGCGCTTTCTGAAGTTGAAGTGGTATCTGAAATCCGAGGTATTTTGTATTGTACCAATATTGAATGTCAAAATGCTACTTTCTAGTTTTGATGAATTAGAAGCGTTTTGTGTTTTGCAACAGAAAATTGCCGGCATAAAATAAACTCAGCAAATACCTCCATCACCAATACCTAAGGTTGTCATCACTATTTTTAGAGAGGGGTATATGCATAGCTTAATATTACTCATTTAACAAGTACCTCAATCGGAATTTTGATTTGGTGCGAACGCTTTGATGCTTCGGTTGATTGAAAGCGAGATTTAAGTAATGAATGTATTGAATTGTTAGAAAAATATTTTTAAGTGAAATTAGTTTTCGAAGGTAAATTATTATTACTAGATGTATTTTCAAATATAAGTTTTCATAAAAATGATACTTTCTGAATTGGAGAACATTTGTTATAAAAAAATTATCTTAGCTATGCTTTGCATGAATGCAGCTTAATTAAATACAATTTAAACGCTGTTCCACTGAACCTTTAAATATTCGGACGCATGCTTTTTCTTTTTCAAAACTTTCTCAAGAAAATGCTAAATAATTTTCGACGTCTTTCTCGAATGACGAAAAATGAACAGACTGTTGAAGATTTACAAAGTGAATCTTGGATCATTGCCCAAGAGATCAGTAACCGCCGCGGCTATCAAATTGATTTTTCTAATGTTGCGGACGAACAATTACTTATGCGAGCATTGAACGTTAAGCATGTAAAACAGGGCGATTGGTGTTTGAGAACATCTGTTCGGATTGATCAAGATAATTCCGACGATGAATACGAAAATAAATGGGCAAATCTTCTTCGCGCTAGAAAATCGTCTGATCCACTCATCGCCTTGATCGAGAGAGAAAACGGATTTGAACTCAATAAAATGCTGCGCTCCAGCTACTCCCAGGCTACTGCTTATATAAAAATTTTTGACATATTTGATTTCGATCGTCAAAAAATATGTAGCTATTTAGTTGTTAAAAATGATACGTTATTAAAGCGTTTCAGATTTGCCGCAAAAAATGTACGCATTCAACCTTCTTTGTTTGACAGAGTTGAATCAATTCCCGATGATTTTTATGCTTTACCTGGTAAAGAGTTTCAATCGCCGATTGAGATCGAATACTGCTCGACGTCAAAGCAGCTAGTATGGGTGTTCTAAATTTCGTGATGTCGTAGCGAAGTTGGTGGGAGGCTTAATTTGAAAGATAATGATTAATATGGTTGTCCGAAAAATACCCAAAGATTACCTAACTATCACAGGCAGTTTTGCCAGCCAAAAAAACGGCCAGATGGATCAGTTTGAGTCTCCACTCGAAAAAGAATATTTACTTCTTCTTGAGTTCGATGAAATGGTTGAGAGCTTTTTCGTTCAACCAGTAAAGATTAAAATTCATGGTGTAGTCAAAGGCTACACCCCAGACGTGCTGGTCTATTTTGAGCCCGATCCATTTAAATGAAGGATAGGTGGCTAGGCCGCTTAGGTATTACCAGTGTTGATTGGCCTTGCTGGGGAACGATGGGTATTTTGCATATGGATAATGCCAGAGAGTTTCGTGGCGATATGTTGAAGTTTGCTTGCAACGAATACGATATCGATTTGCATTTGCGGCCAGTGAAAAAACCTCGCTATGGGGCGCACATTGAGCGGTTAGCTTGAATCGACAGCAAGAGTTTCGAAATGCACTTAAGAGCTTGGGCAATGAAACCAAAGTTGTCATCGTTGCGGCAGGTATTGAGGATGCCTATAACGCTTTTAATACAGATCCACAAATGTCGATCCGCTTCACACCGGAGGAGCTCCCCATCTGGAAAGCAAGCAATGATTTTGGAATTTTGCTGGCAACGCTGGAATTGCGTATACCACTCAAACTACCTTCGAACCTTAAAGAGCCTCAAATCATGCTGGCGATTCATAACCGGAGCGAAGGTACTTTAGGGGACATGTGCGACTTAGTCAAAGAGTTGGCCTTGGAAGCGATTCGTAGTATAGCTGAACAAATCACGTTGGAAAGTATCATCAGCCTGCGCTGGGTGCCACCATCCAAACGTAAACAGCACAAACGCTTATAAATATCATGAAAGGTTTAACTGGATCACTTTGGCCGATTCACTATAAACCTTTACCTGACGAATTATTGTCCTGTTGGTTAGTGCGCCTGGCGCATGGTCATGGCTTAAAAGTGCAAACGTTTTGCAATTTAATTTTCGGCAATCAACGGCAGATATGGAATCGGGATATGGATCGACTTGCGCCTGATTGGCTGATAGATGAGCTTAGCTTGAGAACCGGTACGCCAAGAGACGTTGTCTGGAATACGACCCTGCGCGCCTACGAAGGTGTACTATATTCAAAGTTCAGACTCTCTGGAATGCTTCAGTGGATCCTAGGTCTAAAAATGTATCATCGGAAACGTGAAGGGCATGGGCTGCAATATTGCCCCGGTTGTCTTGCTGATGACAAAATTCCATATTTTAGGAAACGCTGGCGTATTGCCTTCTATACCGTTTGTGCAGTTCATAAAACCATGATGCTTGATCGCTGTCCGAAATGTGGATCTGCGCTTGCTATTCATCGAATGGATATCGTGAATAGCGATGCGCTGGATGAAAGCACGGTAGCGTATTGTCACGAATGCGGAACGGATTTACGCACTGCACCAATGATTGAGCCTCTAGTTTATGATCAGGAGGCTGGGCTACTTTTGATGACAGCGAGTCAGGGGCTAAATCACAATGATTGTGAGTCTACAGAATGGGAACTGGGAAAATATGCAGTCATGCATCATTTAACTACTCTCATGACTGCGAGGTATAAACACCAGCATTTGCGCGAGTTCGTTTTAGCCCAACTTGGGGTCGATGATATTGCATTGACGCAAGGATATCTCTCGTTTGAAATGAGATCAATTGAAGAACGGCATCATCTAATCCAATTGGCATTATGGCTTTTGGTTGATTGTGATCAACGACTTACCCTCGCTTGGCGAGATGGTGCTATTCGGTATAGCATTTTGTTAAAAGGTTTTTATGATAGACCTAACTGGTATAGCAAAATTGTTGTGAAATATGCAAACTGGAGAAACAGATGAGATATATATTTGATATGCTTATCCTCAACTTATATCAAATACCCAAGAGATTATCTTTGATACATCTTCTGTCTTAGGTTCGGGTCTTGAAATAAAATCGGACGTTGCACAATTCAATATTTCCAATAGATCTGTCTCGTTATCGTTAGATCGTATATATAGTTTCATATGTACGGGGTCCGATTCAATAGCAACTATTTTTATACATTCTGCATCGTGTTCCACGGAAAATGCTGCCATGCGCCGTTCACGTAACTGATTTTCACCAGTCCAGATAAAAAGTCTTAAATCGATCTCTCCATCTTCGCTAACTGAAACCCCAATCAGGATAGTCCAGCCATCTTGGTCGTTATTGGTTAGAAGCTGGATCTTGAAGTTTTCGAGCGATTCTAACTCGCTGATAATTTCGCGAAGCGGTGCGACATCAATCGCCTCGGCTCCAGCCATATCAAGACGATGAAATGCAACCGCAGCACCGCAGTGCGGGCAACGATCGAACAGCATGGTGCCGTGTTTGCTGCAAACGGTATTCAACGCAATTCGCCAGTGCTTTCTAAAATAGGGAATTTCGTCTTCAGTCAGACATATAGGACAAAATTGCAGACCATATCCTTGGCGCGTCCGGTGATATACCTTGAGCGCAAGGATCCACTTCAAGGTACTGGATAAACGAAATTTGGGATAAAGGATGCCTTCGTAGGCACGCAAGGTCGTTCCCCACGCAACTTCCGGAGAAGTGCCGGTACGTAAAATAAGTTCTTCGACCAACCATGTCGGAGCCAGCCGATCAATATCGCGATTCCAGACTTGACGACGGTTGCCAAACATCAGGTTGCAGAATGTTTGTACCTTCAGGCCATGCCCATGCGCCAGGCGCACCAGCCAACAGGAGAGCAATTCATCCGGAAACGGATTATAGCGTATTGGCCACAACGGTGAAGTGAAGCCGCGCATTGCATTCAGTGACGCCGGTATTGCTTACGCTTCGAAGGCGGAACCCATTGCAGCGCATTTACCCTTTCAAGAGTGATACGCTCCTCCTTGCTGCGAATGGCGTCAACAGCCAGCTCCTTGACCAGGTCGCACGTATCGCCTAGCGTACCCTCGCTACGGGTATGAATAGCCAGCATCATCGCCGGCTCCTTTAGGTTGGATGCTTGCCTAAGCGGCATGCGCATTTCGAGCGTTGCCAGCAATGAACCGAACTCGTTATTGGCTTTCCAGAGTGGCAGCTCTTCTGGCGTGAAACGACTCGACATCTGAGGGTCGGTATTGAAAGCATTGTAAGCATCCTCGATACCAGCAGCGACGATCGTCACCATGGTTTCATTACCAAGGCTTTTCAGGGCATTGCGAAATTCCTGTTGTCGATTCAGGCTACCTGCGATCAAATGATGAATCTCATCGACGATCAGCATCTTTACCTCCATCTGACGAAACAACCGCTTAATCTGTGAATACTTCTCTGACACTTAAGCTGTCGGTTTGTAAGGTGTCATGAGCACATCCAGAATGCGCGTATAGAAATCAGAAATATCCGGTTTTGGCGGAGACTCAACCATAATGACCGGACAAATTGTGATTTCATTGGTCGGATCCAGATCAGGTTGATGCAGCGACAAAAATCGCTGGAGTATCGATGTCTTTCCGTTGAACGATGGTGCGACTAGCAACATGTTTGGCATACGCGTGATGCGTGGGTAATTCAGCAGGTCTTCCATCTTGGCGAGAATGCGCTTGGCATCCTTATAGCCGAGCCAGGTTCCTTCGCGAATAGCGTAGATGCGCTCTTCGTCACTTCGTTCTACCAACGCCTTTGCTGTCTCATTCAAATGTGAATAGATGCTGACTGTCGATTTCATTCGTCATCCAATGGCTCTACTTCATCTGGGTTGTAACCGCGTACCGCCGGAGGCAATGTCGATGCAACTACTTTGCTAACGCTAGGAAGATCTTCAGATTTATTTTTTCTGGCTTCGGCATGCTGTGTTCGTCTTTGCTGGGCGCGTCGCGCTGATTTTGTTTTTTCCGCAGCATCGGCCTCAATTTCACGTTGTTCGTTAATTAAGGCGAATATCGCCTTCTCATTTTCGTGCGGAATGCCGCGCTCGTCAGCAGACCGGTGCGCCTCACGCAACTCCCAGATACTCACAGGCGGCAAGCTGGTATCACGGTAAGGAATCGCGCAGTAACGCTTGGCAATCTCGTCAAAAAAGTACAGTACGCTGATATCGCGTGGATCACGGCGAAAACGGAACTTGCGCCGATGCCCTTTAAACTCAGGGTGTTCGGCATTTATCCACGGCCGCAACACATCGTGGTAATAATGCACATCATCGATCAGTACACCATAGTTCTGGACGGTGCGTTCCAGGTAGGGCATGAAGTCAATGCGCAACTTCTCTTCGTCCAAACGCCGCGCCGGCAAACCTCTACCTGGTTTACCCTTCGTACCAAGTAAGCCCTCTCGCCATTTAGTCAGTGGAGTAGTGCCGATTCCGGCATGGACTTTCCTGTGGTAGCGACCGAAAAAAAGGATCAGCCATTTTTCCAGCTCTCCAAAAGTCATGCATGCATTGCCTTCGGCATCGTAGACGCCCTTTTCTTCCGGCCCAGAAAACGTCGCGCCGCGCACTGTCTTGAGCCCCTCGGACACAGTTCCCATCAGGCGCTCTATGTGCGCACCGTAGCGGGGCTTCTTGACAGGTCGCAGGTGCAAGTCGATGTCGTACTCGATACACGCGACCTGAAGCATATCCCCGCGAAACTCACGGGCATTGTCCATATGCAGAATGCCCATCGCACCCCAAAATGGCCAATCAACGGATGTGATACCCAGGCGTGATAGCCACTTCTCTTTGGGTATGATCGCATGAGATACACACATACCAGCCGACATGGCCGAAGGAGCATCAAGGCTGAGATGCATACCGAGACAAACGCGGCTGTTGACATCGATAGCCAAGGTGATCCACGCTCGTCGTATCGATTTTCGGTGTACATCATCCACGATAATCACCGGCAACAAGGTATGGTCAATCTGAACCAGAGATAGTGGCCAATCGGCATCACTGATCGTCCCCTTGATAGGATCATGCTGATCGTGAGCAGCTGCATCTCCTTTGCGGCGCGCAGTACGCTCGCGTCCCTGGGATTTTGCGATTCGTGCCTTGATCGTGTTATGCGACGGCAAACGTAACTCAGCATTGGAACAACGCCGTCTGACTTCCTCAACTGTAGCTGCGATCGAAGGAGACTGATCCGTGTCGTGGAAATTTTCGATTACATCCAGAATGATCGTGTCTACCTCTGGCGGCAGTCTGGACATACCAGCACCGCCCCTGGCGCTATAGTTTGGCAGCAACGAAGATAGCAATCCCGTTTCTTTAAAGAGGGCGGCCCATCGATACAAGGTGGCTCGGCTCACGCCCGCTTCTTGCGAAATCTTGCTTGCCAATGCATTGTTTCGTTTTCCTGGCTGCAAATTTAGAAGGGGTTCTATATGATTCCGCCGTTCTTCAGCTATTCGCCAGTCGTCTTGCGTGATTTCGTAGAGATCTCGTTGCGCCGTCGGAGTCGGCGCAGGCGAACCTACCGCACGGGGTGGATCGAGATCACCAATTTTGATCAGCACCTTCTCGCCCGAACCGACTTCTTTGGCGAGAACTTGATTGATATAGGCCAATGCCAAGATAATATATTCGCGACCATTGTTGGTGATCGTCGCACCTTCCTTTAGCCATAGCTGAGTTTGTTCCGTCTTACTCATGAAAATCATTCTCTTTCCGGGAGGCTGAGAATCACACGGTCGCTCAAAGGAACATCGATGTCAATAATCAACCGCTTATTGAGAACCATGTTCCAGATAACCGGCAACCAGTGAAGGTCATCGTCTTCGGTCCGCCCTAAAGAGCACAAAAGACCCGGCAGTGCCGCTGCGCCGTTGAACGAAAGCACTAACGAAAGGAGTTTGATGCAATCGTCCTCGACTGGGTCGATATTGCGGTATTCCCTAAGGAATTTAATATTAGCAAGGCGCTGGGTTCGGATTTCTTTTTCGGTCTTGATGCTGAAGATCCATCCGAGTTCGCAAGCATATTGCTCAGCGGCTGCAAATTTAGGTGCGTATTTTTCTTTGTTTCTCTTGAGATCGTCGATGCTCTTGACCTCAGTGAGCTCGGGCGAGCGAGGCTGGCCTGTTGAAGCGTCGGGGAAAAAGCGAACCAGTATATCCGGCGTATAGCCCCTGGCAACTCCAGTTACGGGGATGGTAACGGGCTGCTCGTCGAAACCCTCGACGGCATCGTCAAACTCCAAGAGCAGCATATAGTCTTTTTCCAGCAAGGACTCGAATCCTCCCATCTGCCCATTTTTTTGACTGGCGAATTTACCAGTAACATGCAAATGGTTCTTTGGAATTTTACGAGCTGGCATGAGAGACCTCTCTTGGCGTTGTCACCTCAACAAATTATAGTCTCACTAACTAGCAATTCTTATCTCAGTATTTTCTGAAATATATTGAAAAATTGCATTTATATCTCTTTTTTTCGCATTTATTCGACGATAATCGCTGAGCAAAGTCCTTTCTATTTGTTGCGGGCGACTTCTTAGGTTATCAGTGTATTTTACAACGCCTTCGCGCTGATTATATTGAAGTCAAAATTCCAAAACTCAGTGACCAAGCGTGGCGGCAATATGCCAAAGAAATGTATAAAGAAAATGAATTGATTGCAAAAATTACGAAAAAAAGAAAAACCTCGAAGGCTGCAAAGAAAAGCACGAGGAAGAAATCCCAATGATCCTGAGCATACTTACCTTACCGTAGCGAATTCAATATTTTATGCGCCATCAATACCAACCTATCGTGCTTGCGACATTACTCCTTTGCTCTGGAGCAACCAGCGCACAAGACACCCCTGCCCAGTTAGAGTGTAAACCACTACGACAGCCCCCCCCTCGGACGGTCACGCCTGTTGCACATCCTGAAGTGAACGTAGTCTGTGGTGCAAATTCAATTACACAAACTTTTGCCACACAACCACTACCAAGCGACCTGACCACCTCGCCACCAAAACGACAGGACGATTCGTCTTCTAGTTACATGACCGCTCTAATTTCGGGTGCTGCCGGTGTGCTGGGCGCGTTTGCTGGCGCGTTTGCTAGTTTCCTTGTTGCCAGGACGAAGGCCAAGTCCGATCTAGAACTAGAAACCAAGCGCCTGAGTGCAAATATCATCGCAGCTGAACGCCTGCGTTGGCTGCAAGATATTCGCCAAAGACTCTCAATACTTTTCCAGCAGCTAGACCTCCAATATAACGTGCTGAAGCGGCCTAATGGCACGGCGAGCCAACAGCAAATTGATGATATGTCGTCTGAAATAATGGCGCAGTGCAACATGATTACGCTAATGCTCAACCCGAATAAACCTGATCAGGCAGCTCTTAGGAACGCACTTCAAAACTCCCTAGTATTCATGCTATCTATCTTTCAACAAGCATCCACCGGAGCCAGGGCCTTTAATGATGCCCAGTACACCGCTTACAAGCAAGCGGCATTTGATGCGATGACGGGTCTTGGTGTAGAGACCTGGAAACAGGTGAAGTCGCTGGCATAAGTGTGGCGCCATTAGATAGCCACATGTGATCATGTAGGGATCAAAATACCCTTTATGTGAGTTTCCTACCGTTGCAAATTGTGGGAGGCTATCATGCTCTGATCGCTCCCTTGTCTTACTGAGGACTTGCAGGAATTACTGAAATAGCATCCTAATCTACGTGCGAAATTATCTCATTAGCTTATGGTGTTAGTCTCACCAACTTCTGGATGATTGTGATATAAAACGACCAAATTGTCTCAACAACTTCTGATTATTCACAATTCCTGAATAAAAAAACCAATTCTTAGCAATAAGTGTTGGTTTGGCCTGACTATCTTATTTCTGGACTTCATTCTCCATTGTTAAGATGCTTCACTCAATGACAGTCATATCACCGATGGCTGTC